>ASRM01000021.1_pt1 | contig 32518 bp, 35 predicted proteins | sample 693238 | NCBI WGS metagenome assembly ASRM01 (sample SAMN02169242, study PRJNA158439) | bioreactor metagenome | isolation source: day 74 sample from continuous culture bioreactor inoculated with sediment... | place: Germany: Bremen
GTGTCCGGATTAAACCGGAGCTAGTGTCCGGAATCGCCGGAATACGCAACCGGCATCAAATAGAAAATCATTGTGGGCAATCACAGGTGTTTCCATATCTATTTTTTATCGAAAATCGTTCGATTGGTTTTGTGGAACTCCATCGAGTATTAGCAATAGAGTATCGAATTTATCGTGTGTTTATATCGTCAGAGCATCGGGGTCAGAATTTAGCTCAAAGAATGCTGAAGTTACTTATAAAAAAGGCTAGGGTTGAATTCAATGGTAACGTACTGACATTAGGTGTGTTTAGCCATAACAAATCGGCGATTTCATGCTATGAAAAATTAGGTTTTGTTAAGTCTGATACGATAGCCAATAGTCTATCTTTTAATGATGAGAGTTGGGAATTGGTACACATGACATATTTACCATGCGTCGATTTATGTGTTTGAGGTGGTTGTATCTATGCCGTTTATTACAGTTCTTGAGGATAAGACTGGCATTGTCTACAATGGCGCACTTATTACATACTTTAGGTCATAAACATGAGCGACACTAACTCAAAGCCAACTTTACCAGATCGTCTTGCAGGCAACCCTCGTAGCCCACACCACGAGGAAAAATGTTTCGAACACCAAATTGGTATTCGACTTAACGGCAAAGAGCGTACAGATGTCGAGGAATATTGCATAAGCGAAGGTTGGGTAAAAATCCCATCGCCGAAAGCACTAGATCGTCGCGGCCAGCCAATCTTGATTACGTTAAAAGGGACTGTTGAAGCTTACTATGTCTAAGTAGTTTCAATTACCGCTTTTTGTTTTCAACACATAGAGCTTAGAGCAATTCTAACTTTATGTGTTGCATCCCCCCATCTTAAACATCTTTTTCCAATATCCTTTTTTGCTTATATAGAACAAAGCGCCTGAGAGTTATTCTCAATATTTGGTATTTTTAGCTCAAATCACGTTTGGCACTTATGGCACAATGATTAGTTAGGGTGGTTAGCATTTTACATCCCTCAATTCGGCGTTATATGTATTTCTACTTGAAGGAAGTGTTATGAAAACAATGACTTGTAATCATCTGGGCGGTGCCTGCGATATGGAATTTCAAGCTGATTCTTTTGAAGAGCTGGTTGAAAAAAGTAAGCAACATGGTATGGAAATGTATCAACAACAAGATTCAATGCACTTAAAAGCCATGGGGAAAATTCAGGAATTAATGCAGGACCCAGAAGCGATGAAGGCTTGGTTCGATAGTAAAAAACAAGAGTTTGAAAACCTACCTGAAGATTAAGCTATTTATGTGTGGCGTAGCATTGTTTATTGTTAATAGGGTGTTTGCATAAGGAATTAGTATGTCGATGACAGGTGAGTGTTTTTGTGGTGATGTGAAGTACAAAATTGACGGTACTCTTCATGATGCGCGTTCTTGCCATTGTTCTAGATGTCGAAAGGCGTTTAGTTCACAAGCGTCAGCTTACGCTCTTGTTAAACCCGGTGAATTTAAGTGGTTGAGTGGCGAGGCAGCGCTGAAGTCATATATTGGAGAGCATGGTTTTGGACTTCAGTTCTGTAGTAAGTGTGGCTCTACGTTAGTTGGCGTATTTAATGGTGAAGTCCATGGTGTAACTCTAGGCTGCGTTAACGGAGATCCCAAAATTAGACTAAGCCGCCATATTTATGTGGGTTCCAAAGCGTCATGGGAGGAGCTCCCGGATGGTGAAAATCAATATGAGGAACAACCACCAAAAGATGAATAACAAGCGGCTATTTAGTTAAGGTGAAATGGGAAATATGCACGATTTTAAGCTATTAAAATGTGATGCAGAGTCATCACTGCAGTCAGATTTAGAATCCCTTTTCCGGTCTGAATGGTTAGACTTTACTTTTGATGGGTACTCTTCTGGTTTACCTTCTCCACTTGTTGTCGTTTCTGGCAAGAGAGTTATCGGTGGGTTAGCTTATACGTTTTACCAAGAACCAAACAGTAGTAATGTAGTCATTTGGTTAAATGCAGTATTTGTCTTGCCTGAGTTTCGTGGTCACGGAATCGCCAGCCAACTGATCAACGGTGCCCTACAACAACTCTCGAGCCATCAGCAAGATATTCTCTATGCCTACACAGATATTCCAGATTTGTATCTCTCTCTAAATTGGTCTCAAGTTAATGTAGAAACTGAGTTAAACCATAAGGTAATGAGTATTACACTGTAGCTTCAGCTATGTATTAATACGGCATTGAGCTTAATTGGGAGAATTCGTGGAAATAGTAGAAGCAAAATTAACTGATTTAGAGCATTTCTTTGAATATTTGGGAAACCAACTTATAGAAAATGCCGCTGATGACTCTCCGCTTTTTCAGCCCGTAGCTAAGGAGCATAGCCAAGTGTCCGACCAACTTCGAAATAAGTTCCGAGCTGGTTTTGAAGTCAGATTTGGTCAACCCGGCTGGCGAAAGCTTTGGATAGTCAAAGACGCCTGCGGTGATGTTCGTGGACATGTCGATCTACGCTATCACAGTGGTGTATACAGTTTTCATCGTGCTGTGTTAGGTATGGGGGTTGATCGTAGCGTAAGACAACAAGGTTTGGGCGTCAAACTCATTGAGCTAGTGCAACGGTTTTGTAATGAGAGTAGTGGCATTGATTGGTTAGATCTGAATGTTCTGTCAAATAATACCCCGGCGAAGAACTTGTATTTGAAGTGTGGTTTCGAAGTAATTGGAGAAACGCCTGACTACTATCGTATTGATGGAGAGTCTGTATCCGAAATTACGATGACGTTGCGTACATAAAAATAAGATATTTGTCGGCCGTTAACATGTTGCGCTATGTCTACGATTAAAAAAGGAATTAGATGTTTAAAATAGAAACGGATAATCTGATTTTACGTGATATGAAAAAAGAAGATGAAGCCCCCTTTGTGGCGCTTTCTCAAGATAGTAAATATCAGCGATTTTACAATGAAGCAGATTGTGAGCCAGATAAATACAGGCAACTCACCAAGTTGTTTATCGAACAGTCATTTGAACGTCCCCGTAAGTCTTACCAGTTAGCTATTGAAGACAAAAAAAGCGGCAAATTTATAGGCACGGTGTGCTTGCGGTTAGAGTCTGATTTTCAGGCTTCTATTGGCTGTGGGCTATCAAGAGCCTATCAAGGTTCGGGCTTGATACAAGAGGCCGCATTGGCATTAGCCGATTTTGGTTTTACTGAGCTTGGTATTCATCGATTGTATGCGGAAACAATCAGTAAAAATAGAGCTGCTATTAGGCTCTGTCATTCTCTTGGTATGCAGAAGGAGGGACATTTTCGTCAACACCGTTATTTTAAGAATCAATGGTGGGACACAGTTGTTCTTGCCGTTCTACGCACTGACTGGTTACATACACAGAAAACGCGCTAATTGGGATTCCTATGTCCGGTATTCTAGCTTTTATCGGCATTCAACAGACGGCTGCGGGTTAAGACGATGTAATCTGATTTGGTACGACTCTTACCAGAGACATTAGCCCGTCTTGAGGCCAATCTCGACGAACTTTGCCAAAGGGCGAACGCCTTAACGAAATTCTCCATTTCTACCATTTTTCTTTATTCACTGTGCTACTCAAGGCTTGATATTTTATTATATATAATAATGTTTATAGAGACATTGAGATACGTCGCCTAAGCTTAGTTTGAATAAAGGAAATGCAGAGATAAGGAGACTAGGAGTATGTTAATCGAAGATGCTACAAAGGAGCAGGCCAAGGACCTTGCTTTCTTAATTAATCTCGCCGGCGAAGGTATTCCGGAGTATCTGTGGAAAGGAATGGCTCAAAAAGACGAACTTCCTATGGACGTTGGCGCTATGCGTGCAGCGAGAGAGGAAGGAGGTTTCAGTTACAAGAATGCGCGAGTCTGTACAAAAGACGACGAGTTGCTTGGCATGATTATCTCTTACCGCCAGCCACAACCCTACGATATTGATGAGCTTTCGGAGTATCCTGACATTGTGCAGCCGTTAGTATTATTAGAAGCGAAAGCGCCGGGCAGTTGGTATATTAACGCAATAGCAACCTTTCAAAAATTTAGCGGAAAGGGAGTGGCACAAAAGTTAATGCAGGAAGCAGAAGAGAGGGCTTTACTTGAGAGCTGCAAACAAGTGAGCTTGATTGTGGCCTCTGAAAATACACGCGCAAAACGATTATACGAACATCTCGGTTATAAGGTTGTTTCTTCATTGCCCGTCGTTCTCTATCCCGGGTGTTTACATGGAGGTCAATGGAACTTGATGGTAAAGGAATTACATAATGTATAAGAAGCGCAGTTTGGGTATATTACGGTTACGTACCTATTAGGAGTGAGCACGTGAGTGTGGAAGAAAGATCTATTGGGTCATCTAGATGTCCTTTATGCGGTGGTGATAACACCTGTGCAAACCAGTCGGTTAAAAAGGATAGTGAGGTTTGTTGGTGCAGTGATCCGGCCATAAAATTTCCTAAAGAACTGTTAGCAAAAGTGCCTCCTGAAATGCAGAGAAAGGCGTGTATCTGTAAAGCATGTGTCTTAAAATTTTTGCAAGAAACCGGAGTTGAGAGAGTGGGCTCTTAACTTAAGCAGGGAGCAATTCTATTGCTAATATGGCAATAAAAAACCAGTTGGTGATCCAACTGGTTTTATAATTACGTTCTAGAGAAGAGCCTAAATGCTTTATTTTTTAGTGTGTGCGTTTTTCTCTTCTTTACAGTTGCCGTTCAAGCATTTTCCATAAAGATATAAGCTGTGGTTGGTTAGGTCGATGTTATACGCCAATGCGATCTCTTTTTGACGTTGTTCGATAATATCGTCCGAAAACTCGATGACTTCTCCGCAATCTAAACAGACCAAATGATCATGATGGTGCTGAGTAGAAAGTTCAAATACGGATTTTCCACCTTCGAAGTGATGACGAGTTACGATACCAGCATCATCAAATTGATTAAGAACACGATATACGGTCGCTAATCCAATCTCCTCACCAAGGTCAATGAGCTTTTTATACAGCTCTTCGGCGCTTATGTGTTGGCAAGCTGGTTCCTGAAGTACTTCAAGAATTTTAAGACGAGGTAAGGTTACTTTAAGTCCTGCATCTTTTAGCGCTTTGTTATTATCTGTCATATATCTTCCTGTAGATGAACTGCATCGTTAATGCGACAGTTACAATTGTTCTCATTATAGGTCAGCGCGCAGTAACATTAAACCTCAAACTTCAAAGGGTTAATAATAAAAGTTTGAATATTTGCTCGAAATTTCGGATATTGTACCCTCGGAATAACATTTTGTTAACAGGGAAGGTTATGAATAGAGGATTAGCACGGGTATATAAACCGAAATTTGTTAAGTTCGCCCTTAATATTTGGCCTCCATTTTGGGGCGCTGGAATAAAAATTGAGATGATTAGTGACGATTTTCGCAATGTACGTATGCGGTTGAAGCTTCGCTGGTGGAACAAAAATGCCAATAGGTCCCAGTATGGAGGTAGCATTTTTTCGTTAACGGATCCAGTTTACTCATTGATGCTAATGGGAATTTTAGGGGAGCAGTACTATGTGTGGGATAAAGAAGCTAATATCAATTTTATTAAACCGGGCGCGTCGGATTTATACGCTGAATTTCAGATAAGTCAGGATGTTTTACAAGGGATCCTTGCTCAAACATCTAATGGGGATAAATGCTTTCCGGAATTTATGATTTTTGTAAAAGATAGTGAAGGTAATGTTGTTTCTGAGGTGCAGAGAAAGCTTTATGTTCGCAAGAAGCCAAAATTCCGCCAATTTGAACAAGAAAAAAACGCCTCAATATGAGACGTTTTTAAAAAATCAAAACTGAGATTAGTCGGCTAACTCTGCGAGGCACATTTCATCGTAGATTTGATTAACCCATTTGGTAACACGCTCATCGGTTAACTCAGGTTGACGATCTTCATCGATGCACAGGCCTACAAAAGTTTCTTCATCGACCAAGGCTTTAGACGCTTCGAACTCATAGCCAGCAGTTGGCCAGTGACCAAGCACGGTACCACCTTTTTCTTCTGCGATATCACGGATGTTACCCATCGCATCACAGAAATACTCTGCATAATCTTCTTGATCACCGCAACCAAAAATAGCGACAAGTTTGGTTGAAAAGTCAATATCTTCTAGTTCAGGAAAGAAGTCATCCCAATCACATTGGGCTTCGCCATAATACCAGGTTGGGATACCTAGAATGAGCAGATCGAAGTTTTCTAAATCTTCTTTACTGCTTTTTGCTATATCCTGAACATGAACGAGCTTCTTACTCAATTGCTTTTGAATCATCTTTGCAACGGCTTCTGTATTACCAGTATCGCTACCAAAGAAGAGACCTACACTTGCCATAAATGAATACCTATTAATTAATGTTGATGTTGGCAGAAAACGATGATTACCCCAGCCCTGAGCCTTCCCAACTCAACTGGATAATGCCTTTGGCGATAAAACCTGCACAACCTAAAAATAGAACTGACCACACAATGCGTTGACCGAATACCGGAACATTGCCTTGTTTTAAAACATCTTTTATTGCCATACCTATGAGAAAAAAGATAGTAGCAAATAAGAAATCTAATCCAAGGGATTCCAATATATTAATGTAGTCGTAAAGCATATCGTTCCCTGACGTCAATTTCGTGCACGCACTATACCATTCTTAACCTGTAAAGTTAATCATCAGAAAGGAGACGATTTTCATTTCAGAAAGCGTCGAATGGCTCTTAGTACTTCTTGAGGTTTTTCAGCGTGTAACCAGTGTCCTGTATTGGCTATTACATGGGCTTTAGCATTAGAAAACTGAGCTTGAATGTTGGCTTGGTATTCTGTGACTAAGTAATCTGAATCTGCGCCTTTTAGAAACAGCGTCTCTATTTGGCTGGTGGGTACTGTATCCCAACCTAAAATATCCCAGTAGTTGTTTAAAATAGATGCTACGTTAAAACGCCAAGTGAGATGATTATCTTTTCGGTACAGTGATTTACCAAGAAATTGGCGAACGCCTTCTATCTCTATGTGTCGAGCCAGAAGGGACATGGCGTCATTTCGGTTTGTAGGAGGGTTATCGAGTACGGCGTGTAAACCATTGAACACATTGTCATGCTTTCTTTGTTTATAAGCGACAGGAGCCATGTCCATAACAATTAACTTACGGACATATTCCGGGTGGTCAGCCGCTATTTTCATGGCAACCTTACCACCCATAGAGTGACCAATAAGCGTTACGTCGGTCAGATTTAATGACTGAATGAGTTGATGGACATCATCAGCCATGTTTTCGTATGTGTGGCTTTCTGAATGAAATGAAAGTCCATGATTTCGAAGGTCCATACTTAAAACCTGATGATCCTGGCTAAGATCTCTTGCTAACAATCCCAGATTATCCAAATTTCCAAATAGTCCGTGTATCAGAACAATGGTAGAACCTTCACCCTGAAGTTTGAAGTTGAGTTCTTGTGACATTTTTTACTTATTTTTAACGGATTTTCAGCCTATGGTAGTGTTTGATTTGTACTCAGGCAAACTCAATACACAGAATTCTGAGCTGATACTCGCATCTTGAGGTTAGTTGAGTATAATCGTCAGGATATTAAAACAGTGAGATTGTGAAAAGCGAATGAAAACAATTGAAGTTGATGAGGATCTTTACCGTTACATAGCGAGTCAGACCAAGCATATTGGTGAAAGTGCGTCGGATATTCTTCGTCGCCTATTAATGGTTGACGGTAAAGAGCAACACGTACCTCAAATCGCTGAAGCGACAGTCGCAAAAGAATCTACTTCAGTCGCTGAAGAACCTGTCGGCATCTTGGTGAGTAAGGACGCTGTTAATGGTAAAAAAGTAGACGGCGTAAAAATGATGCGAACTTTGCTTATTTCTGATGAGTTTGCTGCAAGTAATAAAGCGATAGACCGATTTATGCTTGTATTGTCTTCTCTCTATCAGATTGATAAACCAAGTTTTGCTGAAGCGACTCAAGTAAAAGGAAGAACTCGAGTTTATTTTGCTGAAAATGAGCAGGTATTGCTAGCGAGTGGTAAAACCACTAAACCTAGGGCAATTCCAGAGACCCCATTTTGGGTGATTACCAATAATAACACCAATCGAAAACGTCAAATGGTCGATCAGTTAATGACCAGAATGGGCTTCCAGGTAGAATTAATCGAAAAAGTGTGCGGTTCGATATAAATTTCGGTTGCTAATATAGTGTTAGGTAGGATTTAAGCCTCATAATGATATCGTTCCTCAAACGTCGTTATGAGGCTTTTTTATTTTTTGTTTTTTGGCTTTAAAGGATTATTCGAATGGCGATACACTCTCGTGCAGGGCAAAAGGCTCAGCAAAAAGATTTACATAATATTCCAGCACTCGTGGCTAATTATTTTCTCTTGCAACCCAATCCAGAGAATTCGGCCCATAAGGTTCAGTTTGGTACCTCTGGACATCGTGGTACGGCAGACAAGTCAACATTCAATGAAAACCATATCTTAGCTATTGCTCAAGCTGTAGCGGAAGTTCGTGGTGCTCAGGGGACTACTGGTCCACTATTTATAGGTAAAGATACACACGCACTTTCTGAAGCCGCTATTTTTTCTGCTATTGAAGTTTTAGTTGCCAATGGAGTTCAGGTTGTTATTCAAGAAGAAAGTGGCTACACACCGACTCCCGGTATTTCTCACGCCATTCTTACGCACAACCTGACTCACGCTGACAAAGCCGATGGCATTGTCATTACTCCATCTCACAACCCTCCTCAAGATGGTGGCATAAAATACAACCCAACTCATGGTGGCCCAGCAGAAGGCGAACTAACTCAGGCAATCGAAGACAGAGCGAACGAGCTTATTGCGGCACAACTGGAAGGTGTTAAACGCATGCCGTTGGCCGAAGCAATGGCAAGTGATCTGCTTAGTGAAGTTGATCTGGTTAAGCCTTATATCGACGATTTAGTAAATGTTATCGATATGGAAGCTATCCAAAAGGCAGACCTGAAAATAGGTGTTGATCCACTCGGTGGTTCGGGCATTGACTACTGGCGACAAATTGGTCAAGCATACAATTTGAATCTGACACTCGTCAGTGAAGCAATTGATCCATCATTCCAGTTTATGTCACTGGATAAAGATGGTGTTGTTCGTATGGACTGTTCATCACCTTACGCAATGGCTGGCCTGCTGGCACTTAAAGATGATTATGATCTGGCGTTCGGTAATGACCCTGATTACGACCGTCACGGAATTGTTACTCCTAAAGGCTTGATGAATCCAAATCACTATTTGGCTGTATGTATTGATTACTTATACCGTCACCGTAAAGGTTGGGGCAATGAGGTTGCTGTAGGTAAAACACTCGTATCAAGCGCTTTGATTGACCGTGTTGTGGCTGATCTTGGTAGAGAGCTATGCGAAGTTCCTGTTGGATTCAAATGGTTTGTTGATGGCTTATATGATGGTTCATTTGGTTTTGGCGGCGAAGAAAGTGCAGGGGCTTCATTCTTACGTAAAGATGGAACGCCTTGGTCGACGGATAAAGATGGTATTCTTCTTTGCTTGCTTGCTGCGGAAATTACGGCAGTAACAGGTAAAAATCCTCAGGAATATTATGAAGAGTTGGCCGCTAAGCATGGTGAGTCTGCATATAATCGCATTCAGGCGGTAGCAAATACTGAGCAGAAAGCAGTCTTGTCTAAGATGACGCCAGAAATGGTATCTGCTGAATTGTTAGCGGGTGAACCTATCACGGCTCGTTTGACCAACGCTCCAGGCAATGGCGCAGCAATCGGTGGACTTAAAGTGACTACGGAAAATGGTTGGTTCGCTGCTCGTCCTTCAGGCACTGAAGACATATACAAGATTTACTGCGAAAGCTTTAAAGGTGAAGAACACTTAAAAGCGATTGAGAAAGAAGCTCAAGAAATTGTAAATCAAGTGTTTGCTGATGCGGGTTTGTAATACCCACTAGTTATATTGAAAAGCCGATGTATTGTGTTCATCGGCTTTTTTTGTCTGGTGTATTGCGTTGTTAGGCCATTTATCTGGAACAATCATCCAAAACGTACCTGACTCCGACTGGCAATGAACGGAGTAATCCGGTAAGGATGCCAATTTATTTTTTACCATAGGTTCTCCGGCTATCCAGTCTGGTTTATCCAACCTATAAAGGGTCTCTGCTATCTGAGATAGTTGATGTTGATAGCACCAGAAGCCCTGAACCGCATCTAAATTTAGTTCGAACTTTGAACAGTGAGTTGGTACGGTTTGCTCTGTAAAGGGATTGATGTAGAGACGTCCATGCATCAACAGCTTTTCTTCTATCGCTTGATAATCAGGAAACCTTTCTATAAATACCTCATGCTTAGACATCTTTAGTTGATGATTTAGCATATGGTTTAACTTTATATCTAATCGATCTCTGCTGTCTGGTCCGTACCATAAGCCATCATGCAGTAAATAGAATTTAATGGCGACTTCCCAGTGTTCTATTCTATGTTCGTGTTCTATTAAAAAATCGATTGCACCTAAGGTCTTCTTATTGGAATGAAGCTGAATTTCTTCTTCCAGTAAGTGAAATAGTGGGTTTGCAAGGAATAACCTGCCACACAGTTCTTGATAGATGAAACCTAAGCGAAGACTGCCCTGGTATTGGCCTAGATCAGGTAAGGTCATGTGCAGAAAGGGATTGTCGGCGATCGGTTTTTGATTTGCCAACAAAATGGGCTGCTGTGATGTTACCCACTGAGCGATTTTTTGTAGAAACACCTGCATTACTTTTTTCCTGTGATATTCTCAATCCAACGGGTCCATCAATGAATGAACACCCAGTCGTTTTAGCATATAACATTGGTATATTACAAAATGAATCATTTTGAATTAGAGGCGCTGCTCAATGAAAAGTTGTCGCCTGAGTTAATTAAAGACTATTGCCCTAACGGTCTGCAAATCGAAGGAAGAAATGAAGTCACTAAGATCGTTACGGGTGTCACTGCCTCTATGGCATTGATCGAAAAAGCCATTGAATTAGATGCAGATGCTTTGTTAGTTCATCATGGCTATTTTTGGAAAGGCGAACCAGAAGCTATTCGCGGTATGAAGGGCGCGAGAATTAAAGCGTTAATTCAAAATAATATCAACTTGTATGCCTATCATTTGCCGCTCGATGTTCACCCTGACTTAGGCAATAACGCTCAACTTGCACGTTTGTTGGGTATTGATATTGAAGGAGGGCTTGAAGCAACCGCACAATCGGTCGCTATTTACGGCTCTTTACCCCAACCAATGACGGGGGCTACTTTGGCAAACCGAATAGAAAGTGCCCTTCATCGTAAACCACTGCATATTGCACCTAACTGCGATAAACCGATTAAAACCATTGGCTGGTGTACCGGGGGAGGTCAGGATTATATCGAACTGGCTGCGGCAAAAGGGTTGGATGCTTTTATTTCTGGTGAAGTGTCTGAACGAACCACGTATTCTGCAAGAGAGCAGGGGATTCACTTCTTTAGCGCAGGGCATCACGCTACAGAAAGATATGGTGTCAAAGCGTTAGGTGAGTGGCTTGTTACAGAGCACGGTTTTAACGTCGAGTTTGTGGATATAGATAATCCGGTGTAGAAAATCGGTGACCGGTGACCGGTGACCGGATTATGGGGTATTAAAAAAGGGTTGGCTTACACAAGCCAACCCTTTTTGGTTAATTGATTAAAACTCGGTTTACGTAAAAAGTTATGATGGATTAATGGTGTTATTCTCCATAACTCATAACTCATAACCCGCGATTTAATTATCTATCAGTCACGCTCATGAAGCGAGACGAAATCACGCATCTCTTTACCAGTGTAAAGCTGACGAGGACGACCGATACGGTTGTCAGGGTCGGTATGCATTTCATTCCAGTGGGCGATCCAGCCAATGGTACGAGCCATCGCAAAAATCACGGTAAACATTGAAATTGGAATGCCAATCGCTTTAAGAATAATACCTGAGTAGAAATCTACGTTTGGATAGAGTTTCTTCTCAACAAAGTATTCATCAGAAAGTGCAATTCGTTCCAGTTCCATCGCTACATCTAATAGAGGATCATCGATGCTCAGCTCTTTAAGAACTTCGTGACAAGCCTCGCGCATAACTGTTGCTCGTGGGTCGTAGTTCTTATAGACACGGTGACCGAAGCCCATTAGGCGGAACGGGTCTTCTTTATCTTTTGCTTTAGCAACATACTCTGGGATATTTTCAACGCTGCCAATCTCTTCAAGCATACGAAGACATGCTTCGTTTGCACCACCGTGTGCAGGGCCCCATAGTGAAGCGATACCTGCTGCGATACATGCAAACGGATTAGCGCCAGAAGAACCAGCTAAACGTACCGTTGACGTTGATGCATTTTGTTCATGATCCGCATGTAGTGTCAGGATTTTATCCATTGCACGAGCAACTACCGGGTTCACTTCATAATCTTCACAAGGGTTTGCGAACATCATATGCAAAAAGTTTTCAGCGTAACTAAGATCGTTTCTTGGGTAGATGAACGGTTGGCCAATAGAGTATTTGTAACACATCGACGCTAGTGTAGGCATTTTAGACAGCAGGCGGTATGCCGCTATCTCACGGTGGGTATCATTATTGATATCCAAAGAGTCGTGGTAAAACGCAGCAAGTGCGCCAACAACACCAACCATGATAGCCATAGGGTGTGCGTCACGACGGAAACCGTGGAAGAAGCTCGCAATTTGTTCATGAACCATAGTGTGACGAGTTACAATTTTCTTGAACTCTTCATACTCTTTACGGTTTGGGGCTTCGCCATACAATAGGATATAACAGACTTCCAGGTAATCTGCGTTGTTAGCAAGTTGATCAATTGGGTAGCCTCGGTGTAGAAGAACACCTTTTCCACCATCAATAAAAGTGATTTGGGATTCACAAGATGCAGTGGCAAGAAACCCCGGGTCAAAAGTAAAATAACCATTTGAACCAAGTTTACGAACATCGATCACTTCAGGGCCTAAAGTACCATCCATAATCGGCAGTTCAATGGGTGCTTTACCTTCAATATGAAGGGTCGCATTCTTATCTGCCATAACATTCTCCTTTGTTTATAATTTTATCCATCCAGGACTTTATTAGTGCACAAGTTGTACTCATGATCGTGAGTAAAGTCAATTTTTCTAACTTTTTGTGTGCACTTGTTAAGATTTCCAGTGTTTTTCGTATGAAAAACATGTTCTATGTAGCAATTTTTGTTAAGACAATTGTATTAATATGTTGCCAGTCGTATTATTACCATGAAATTTGCTGTTAACTCCTTATAATTTCAAGGCTAGAAAGAGATATTAAGCGGTATAATCCGACTGGTTGTTAACATTAAATTTACATTTATGTCCGGGTAATACGCGGCATTATGTTAACTTAATGTTAAGTTTTTAAGGGTTGACAACCTAAATTTGTTATAACAATAAAAGCTCAAAGGAGCTGAGTGAGCAAGCCCGTGAAAGAAAGAAAGTCAAGACCTGTTAATCTCGATTTACAGACCATTCACTTTCCGATCACTGCAATAGTATCTATTCTTCATCGTGTATCTGGTGTGATTACGTTTGTAGCGGTCGGCATCCTGCTTTGGTTGCTGTCATTATCCCTTTCCTCACCTCAGGGCTTTATGCAAGCCGCTGATCTGGTAGATAACTTCTTCGTGAAATTTATCTTATGGGGAATCTTAACTGCACTTGCCTACCATATTGTTGGTGGTATTCGACATCTGATAATGGATTTAGGCCATTTTGAAGATTTTGAATCCGGCACTATGACTGCCAAGGTTTCATTTGCTGCAACAGCAGTATTGTCTCTACTTGGGGGGATTATGGTATGGTAAAAAATGTTACATCATTCGGTCGTAATGGTATTCACGACTTCCTGCTTATACGCGCTACGGCAATCATTCTGACTTTGTATACCATTTACATTGTTGGATTTTGTGCATTTAGTGGCGATATTACTTACCTCTCGTGGACTGCATTTTTTGGTGGTACTTTTACCAAAGCGTTTTCCATGCTTGCGCTAACTTCAATTCTTATCCACGCTTGGATTGGAATGTGGCAGGTGCTAACTGATTATATCAAGCCAACACTTATTCGAGGCCTGCTTCAATTTTTGTTTGTTGCGGTACTCTTCGTGTATTTCTTTTCTGGCCTATCTATTCTGTGGGGTGCGTAAGTGACTATTCCAGTTCGTGAGTTTGATGCCGTTGTTATCGGTGCTGGTGGTGCTGGCATGCGTGCTGCACTACAAATTTCTGAGCAAGGCCTATCATGTGCCTTGCTTTCTAAAGTATTTCCAACTCGTTCTCATACCGTATCTGCCCAAGGTGGTATTACGGTTGCGCTAGGTAACGCGCATGAAGATCATTGGGAACAACACATGTACGATACGGTAAAAGGTTCTGATTACATCGGTGATCAGGATGCTATCGAGTACATGTGTAAAAATGGTCCTGAGTCTGTGATTGAACTTGAGAAAATGGGTCTACCGTTTTCTCGTTTTGATGACGGAACTATCTATCAACGTCCATTCGGCGGCCAATCAAAGAATTTTGGTGGCGAGCAAGCTGCGCGTACAGCAGCAGCAGCTGACCGAACTGGTCATGCTTTGTTACATACGCTCTATCAACAAAATATTAAGCATAAAACGACAATATACTCAGAATGGTATGCACTGGATTTAGTTAAAAATGAAGATGGTGCCGTTTTAGGTTGTACAGCGCTTTGTATGGAAACCGGTGAAGTCTGCTACTTTAAATCAAAGGCGACTATTCTGGCTACCGGCGGTGCAGGCCGAATTTATGCTTCAACGACGAATGCTCATATTAATACCGGTGATGGTGTTGGTATGGCAATTCGTGCTGGCGTACCTATGCAAGATATCGAAATGTGGCAGTTCCACCCAACGGGTATTGCCGGCGCTGGTGTCTTAGTGACAGAGGGTTGTCGTGGTGAAGGCGGTTATCTGTTAAATAAAGATGGTGAGCGCTTCATGGAGCGTTATGCTCCTAATGCTAAAGACCTCGCGGGGCGTGATGTTGTTGCTCGTTCTATGATGATAGAAATTCGTGAAGGTCGTGGTTGCGATGGTCCTTGGGGTCCGCATATCAAGTTAAAACTTGACCACCTTGGCAAAGATACCCTTGAGTCTCGTCTGCCTGGCGTATGTGAACTGTCTCGTACATTTGCTCATGTTGATCCAGTCAAAGAGCCTATTCCAGTAATCCCTACCTGCCATTATATGATGGGAGGTGTGCCAACTCAGGTTTCTGGTCAGGCGATTAAACAAGATGAAACGGGTGCTGATGTAGAAATTCAGGGTCTATTTGCTTGTGGTGAAATCGCTTCAGTATCCGTACATGGTGCTAACCGCCTAGGTGGTAATTCACTGCTAGATTTAGTTGTATTTGGCCGTGCTACAGGCTTGCATTTAGGTGAAACACTAGATAAACAAGCAGATGCTAAACCAGCCACCGACGCGGATATAGAACGGTCACTCGAGCGTTATAACCGTTGGGAAAACAGCACTGAAGGTGAAGATCCAGCTCAAATCCGTAAAGATCTACAACAGTGCATGCAAAACAACTTCTCGGTATTCCGCGAAGGGGATGCAATGGCTAAAGGGTTGGAAGAACTAAAAGTGATTCGTGAGCGTCTGAAAAATGCCTATCTTTCTGACAAGTCGACAGAATTTAATACTCAGCGTATTGAGTGTTTAGAACTGGAGAACTTAATGGAAACGGCTTATGCCACGGCGGTAGCGGCAAACTTCCGCACAGAGAGCCGAGGCGCACATGCTCGATTTGATTTCCCGAATCGTGATGACGAACAGTGGTTATGCCACTCTATTTACAATTCGGAGACTGAAACAATGTCGAAGCGTGGTGTGAATATGGAACCTATTCATCGTGATGCATTCCCGCCAAAAGCGCGTACGTACTAAGGAGAGCATTGAATTATGAAACTGAATTTCTCTTTGTACCGATATAATCCTGATGTTGATAAGAAGCCTTACATGAAAGACTATGTTCTTGAAGTGGAAGAAGGCTCCGACATGATGCTACTGGATGCACTTATCCTTTTGAAAGAACAAGATGCTTCTATTTCATTTAGACGATCTTGTCGAGAAGGTGTATGTGGCTCTGATGGTTTAAACATGAATGGTGTTAATGGGCTGGCGTGTATTACGCCGTTATCTGATTTAATGGATAAGACTCCTATCGTAATCAGACCATTACCAGGGTTACCAGTAGTACGTGATTTAATCGTAGATATGACTCAATTCTATGATAACTACGAAAAAGTTAAGCCGTATCTGATTTCTGATGGTAATCTGGCTCCTTCAAGAGAAAATCTTCAAGCGCCAGAAGAACGTGCGCATTTGGATGGACTCTATGAATGTATTATGTGTGCATGTTGTACAACGTCATGCCCGTCATTCTGGTGGAACCCTGATAAATTTATTGGTCCTGCAGGATTATTGGCAGCATATCGATGGTTAATTGATAGTCGTGATACAGCAACAGATGAACGGTTATCCGATCTTGATGATGCATTTAGCGTTTTTCGTTGCCATGGCATCATGAATTGTGTAAGTGTTTGTCCTAAGGGATTAAACCCGACGAAAGCCATTGGGCATATTAAAACTATGCTGGTGAATAAGTCGGTTTAAAAATATAAAAATTGCTGGCCGCATAATTTTTATGTTTGCCAGCGATATACAGCCCATCAAGGGCGATAATGTAAACTACTGGTTAAGGGAATATATGCACAACGGCGTGATGAAGGCATGGCTCGAGTCTTCACACTTGGCTGGTGCCAATGCAACTTATGTAGAAGAACTCTACGAACTGTATCTAAGTGACCCCGATCTGGTAAGTGAAGAGTGGAAACGTGTATTTGAAGGGCTGCCGATGCAGTCTTCTGAGGTTGTAGAGCAACCACATTCACGGGTCCGTGATTACTTCCGTCGACTCGCTCAAGAAACAAAGCATTACAATGTCCAAGTTAGTGATCCTGATGTCGATGCAAAACAAGTAAAAGTATTGCAATTAATAAATGCCTATCGTTTTAGAGGGCATCAAGCTGCGAACCTAGATCCTTTAGGGATTTGGCAAAGAGATCCGGGGCCAGATCTTGACCCTGAGTTTCATAACCTTACTGAAGAAGATTTCGAAGAAAGCTTCAATGTAGGTTCGTTCGCTGTTTCGCAAGAGACAATGCAACTTAAAGACCTTTACAGTGCATTGAAAAAAACCTATTGCGGTTCGATCGGTGCTGAATATATGCACATGATCAATACTGACCAAAAACGCTGGGTTCAACAGCGATTAGAGTCTGTATATGGCCAACCAACGTTTACTAATGAAGAGAAGAAAACGTTTTTAGAAGAGTTGACTGCTGCTGAAGGTTTGGAGCGATACCTAGGGGCTAAATTCCCAGGAGCTAAACGATTCTCTCTAGAAGGCGGTGATGCACTGATCCCAATGATGAAAGAGTTAATTCGTCATGCGGGTAAATCAGATATGCGTGAAGTCGTTATTGGTATGGCTCACCGTGGTCGTCTTAATATGTTGGTCAACGTATTAGGTAAGAAACCACAAGATCTTTTCGATGAGTTTGCTGGTAAGCATGGTGAAAGCTGGGGTACCGGTGATGTGAAATATCACCAGGGTTTCTCTGCTGATTTTGCCACTCCCGGTGGTGATGTTCACTTAGCGCTAGCGTTTAACCCTTCTCACTTAGAAATTGTTAATCCGGTTGTTATGGGATCTGTTCGTGCTCGCCAAGACCGACTTGGTGACAATGACGGCAGTAAAGTATTACCGATTACTATTCATGGTGACTCCGCAATTGCAGGACAAGGTGTCGTTCAAGAAACCTTTAATATGTCTCGTACGCGTGGATTCCGAGTGGGTGGTACCGTTAGAATTGTTATCAACAATCAGGTTGGTTTTACAACGTCTAACCCGAATGATACCCGCTCCACGATGTACTGTACCGATATTGCAAAAATGGTACAGGCTCCGATTTTCCACGTGAATGCCGATGACCCAGAAGCGGTTGCCTTTATCACGCGTATAGCCCTAGATTACCGAAACACGTTTAAACGCGATGTTGTTATTGATTTAGTTTGCTATCGCAGACATGGTCACAATGAAGCGGATGAGCCAAACGCGACTCAGCCATTGATGTATCAAAAAATCAAAAAACATCCAACACCAAGAAAGCTATATGCAGATGTACTGATTGATCGCGGTGAATTTGATATTGAGACAGCTACCGAGTTGGTCAATGGTTATCGTGATGCATTAGATCATGGTGAAGTTGTCGTTAAAGAATGGCGACCAATGGAGATGCATTCGGTCGACTGGAATCCATATCTCGGTCATGACTGGAATATTGAGTGGGACAATGAATTCGAATTAAATCGTCTGAAGAAATTAGGTGAGAAGCTTTGCCAATATCCGGAAAGTCACTCCCTTCAAAGTCGAGTTAATAAAATTTACAATGATCGTCGAGCCATGATAAATGGTGAAAAAGCACTAGATTGGGGCATGGCTGAAATATTAGCTTATGGCACTCTGGTTGACGACAGTAAACGAATTCGATTTTCAGGTCAGGACTCAGGCAGGGGAACCTTCTTCCATCGCCATTCCGTTCTTCACAACCAAGATGATGCAAGTACCTATGTACCTTTGCAGAACGTACACAGTAAACAAGGCACTTTTCAGGTCTTTGACTCGGTACTTTCTGAAGCAGCGGTATTGGCATTTGAATATGGTTATGCGACAGCTGAGCCTGGTGGTTTAACTATTTGGGAAGCGCAGTTTGGTGATTTTGCTAACGGTGCTCAAGTGGTTATTGATCAGTTTATCTCATCGGGTGAACAGAAATGGGGCCGATTATGCGGACTCACTATGTTACTTCCTCATGGGTATGAAGGTCAGGGCCCCGAGCACTCGTCCGCACGTTTAGAGCGTTATTTACAACTGTGTGCAGAGCAGAATATCCAGGTAGTGATACCTTCGACGCCAGCTCAGGTTTACCACATGTTGCGACGTCAGGTTGTACGACCTATGCGCCGACCACTAATTGTGATGTCACCGAAGTCTCTGCTTCGTCATCCATTGTGTACTTCGACACTAGAAGAGCTTTCTGACGGAACGTTCCAGCCAGCAATTCCTGAACTGGATAAGCTTGATGCGTCGAAAGTGAAACGTGTCGTATTCTGTTCAGGAAAAGTGTATTACGACTTGCTAGAGCAACGCCGTAAGAATGAACAAGAAGATGTTGCCATCGTCCGGGTAGAACAGCTATACCCGTTCCCACTATTTGAAGTTCGCGAAATTATTAGCGCTTACGAAAACGTGGAAGATTTTGTCTGGTGTCAGGAAGAGCCTCAAAACCAAGGTGCTTGGTACTGTAGTCAGCATAATTTCTTAAATGCAATTCAGGGAGCAACACTCAAATACGCTGGACGTCCGGCATCTGCTTCTCCTGCAGTTGGGTATATGTCCGTACACATGAAACAACAGAAAGCGTTAGTTGATGATGCTTTAAATCTAGACTTTTAATAAGAACTAGAAGTTAAGGAAGAAAAGATTATGACAATTGAAATTCTGGTTCCAGATTTACCTGAATCCGTCGCCGATGCTACGGTGGCGACTTGGCACAAGAAACCGGGTGAACCTATTGCCCGAGATGAAGTTATTGTTGATATCGAAACCGACAAAGTAGTGCTAGAAGTTCCTGCACCTGAAGCGGGCGTTTTGGAAGCTATCATCGAAGAAGAAGGCGCGACAGTGCTTTCTAAGCAGCTTATTGCAAAACTTAAAGTAGGTGCAGTGGCTGGAGAGCCAACAAAAGATACAACTGAGACAACAGAAGCATCACCTGATAAACGCCATAAAGCTACTTTGGATGAAGAAAGCAACGACTGGCTAAGTCCTGCAGTACGTCGTCTTCTTGCCGAAAAAGGTTTGGAAGCAAGCCAGGTTAAAGGAACGGGTGTCGGTGGTCGAATCACACGTGAGGACGTTGATTCGTACTTAGCGAATAAGCCAGCTGAAACAACTAAACCTGCGCCTGAACCTGTTGTTGAAGCACCAGCAGCTGCTCGTAGCCAGAAACGTGTTCCTATGACACGCTTGCGCAAACGAGTTGCTGAGCGTTTGTTAGAAGCTAAAAATAGTACCGCAATGCTAACAACGTTTAACGAAGTTAACATGAAGCCAATCATGGATCTGCGTAAGCAATACAAAGATCAATTTGAAGAGCGTCATGGGGTTCGTTTAGGCTTTATGTCATTTTATGTGAAAGCAGTTACTGAAGCGCTTAAACGTTTTCCTGAAGTGAATGCTTCCATTGATGGTGAAGATATCGTTTACCATAATTATTTTGATATCAGCATGGCCGTTTCAACGCCACGCGGTCTCGTTACACCAGTGCTAAAAGATTGCGATTTACTTGGTATGGCGGAGATTGAAAAGGGTATCAAAGAGTTAGCCATTAAAGGTAGAGACGGCAAGTTGACAGTTGAAGAGTTGATAGGCGGTAACTTTACCATTACTAATGGTGGTGTATTTGGTTCGTTGATGTCAACGCCAATTATCAACCCGCCTCAAGCAGCTATACTGGGTATGCATAAAATTCAAGACCGTCCTATGGCGGTAAATGGTCAGGTCGAAATACTACCTATGATGTATTTGGCGCTTTCTTATGATCATCGTCTAGTTGATGGTCGTGAGTCAGTGGGTTTCTTAGTTGCAATTAAAGAATTGCTCGAAGATCCTGCCAGACTATTATTGAATGTTTAAATAAAGTTATAGATAAAAAAAGAGCCAGGCACGCTCAGCGTCTGGCCCTAATTATCAAAGCGGATAGATTCTGTTTTGGTCAAAACTAGCAATCCAATAACGACTAGTTGAAGTTGTACCTGAGAAACGTAAAGGCCCCTTCATGCAGAGGGTAAGCCTTATGGAAATTATAAATCCCATCAGGGATAAACAAATGGAATAACACAATGAATTTGCATGAATATCAAGCCAAGCAGCTGTTTGCAGAATTCGGTTTGCCTGTGCCAGAAGGTTTTGCATGTGATACGGCTCAAGAAGCTTTTGAAGCAGCCGGACGCATTAGCACACAGAAGAAAGTTGTTAAGTGTCAAGTACACGCTGGAGGCCGCGGCAAAGCGGGCGGTGTTGAACTACATGATACCAAAGAAGGCGTTAAAGAATTCGCCCAAAAATGGCTTGGTAAAAACCTAGTAACGTATCAAACAGATGCTAACGGCCAGCCAGTAACTAAGATTTTGGTTGAAGAAGCATCAAATATCGCAAATGAACTGTACTTAGGTGCAGTTGTTGATCGCGCGACTCGTCGAATCGTATTCATGGCATCAACTGAAGGTGGTGTGGATATCGAGAAAATAGCGGAAGAAACGCCAGAGTTAATACATCAGGCAGCTATTGACCCGCTAGTAGGTCCTCAGTCATATCAAGGCCGTGAATTGGCGTTCAAATTGGGCCTTGTGGGTGACCAAATCAAACAATTCGTTAAGATCTTTATGGGTCTTGGTGACATGTTTGCCCAATACGATTTAGCTCTTCTTGAAATCAACCCACTAGTTATTACTGGTGAAGGTAATCTTCTTTGTCTGGACGGCAAGATTAACATTGATTCAAATGCAATGTATCGTCAGCCTAAACTTCGTGAAATGCACGATCCTTCTCAAGAAGATGAACGTGAAGCACATGCGGCGCAATGGGAGCTAAACTACGTTGCTCTTGATGGAAGCATCGGTTGTATGGTTAATGGTGCCGGCCTTGCAATGGGTACGATGGACATCGTTAACCTTCATGGTGGTCAACCTGCAAACTTCCTTGATGTAGGTGGCGGTGCGACTAAAGAACGTGTTACAGAAGCATTCAAGATCATTTTATCTGATAGCAATGTTAAAGCAGTTCTTGTAAATATTTTCGGCGGTATTGTACGTTGTGACCTTATTGCTGACGGTATCATTGGTGCTGTTGAAGAGGTTGGTGTAGAAGTCCCTGTTGTTGTTCGTCTTGAAGGTAACAACGCACCTCTGGGGTCGAAAAAACTTGCGGAAAGTGGTCTAAATATTATTGCTGCAACTTCTCTTACTGAAGCAGCAGAGAAAGTAGTTGCTGCAGCGGAGGGCAAATAATGTCTGTACTAATTAATAAAGATACTAAAGTTATTTGTCAGGGCTTTACTGGTGGTCAGGGTACTTTTCACTCGGAGCAGGCTATTGCATACGGCACACAAATGGTAGGTGGTGTTTCTCCGGGCAAAGGCGGTCAGGTTCATCTTGGGTTGCCTGTGTTCAATACCGTACGTCAGGCAGTAGAAGCAACAGGTGCAACAGCCTCTGTTATTTACGTGCCAGCCCCTTTTTGTAAAGATGCCATCCTTGAAGCAATCGATGCGGGTATTAAATTAATCGTGACGATTACGGAAGGTATCCCTACTTTAGATCTTCTTGACGTTAAAGTACGTCTGGATGAAGCTGGTGTAGTGATGATCGGTCCTAACTGTCCAGGTGTTATCACACCAGACGAATGTAAGATCGGTATCATGCCGGGGCATATTCACAAGAAAGGCAAAGTCGGTATTGTTTCGCGTTCAGGTACGTTAACGTACGAAGCTGTTAAGCAGACAACGGACGAAGGCTTTGGTCAATCGACTTGTGTTGGTATCGGTGGTGACCCAATTCCGGGGTCAAACTTCATCGATATCCTTAAATTGTTCCAGGAAGATCCTGAAACAGAAGCGATAGTTATGATTGGCGAGATTGGGGGTACTGCGGAAGAAGAAGCGGCGGCATTCATTAAAGAAAATGTAACCAAGCCAGTTGTTTCTTACATCGCAGGTGTAACCGCTCCTCCGGGTAAGCGCATGGGCCATGCGGGTGCAATTATTTCCGGTGGTAAAGGTACCGCTGAAGATAAATTTGCTGCGCTAGAGTCTGCTGGTGTTAAAACAGTGAAGAGCTTGGCTGATATCGGTAAAGCACTAAGAGAAGTGACTGGCTGGTAAGTAGCAGGCTCTGTTTAGTATTGATAAAAGGCTCAGATAACCATCTGGGCCTTTTTTGTATTAAATGCTCTAACTAACTGTTATTTGTATTTATATGTACTAAATTATTAGTTTAGTCGCGTTATTGAATACATTAGTGACACCGTCTAATACTACACGAAAATCATACATTTAATGATGCGCATTAGGCGTTTCAATTATTTTTTAATTCAGGAATTCTAAACATGGCAATGTTAGTTTTTGGGCTTATTTTATTTTTAGGTATACATTCTATATCCATAGTCGCTTTACCTCTGCGTGATAAATTGGTGGCAAAGAGTGAAAATGGCTGGAAGGCTTTTTATACGGTTGTTTCCGTTGCTGGTCTCTATTTTATTGCTCAGGGCTATGGTGCTGCGAGACTAGAGCCTGTTTTACTCTATACGTCACCTTCCTGGTTTCGTCACCTTGCTTATCTTTTGATGCTCCCGGCAATGATTTTATTAATTGCTCCGTATTTCCCAGGCAAGATAAAACAGATAACCAAACATCCTCAGCTTATAGCGGTAAAGTTATGGGCATTTAGTCACTTATTAGTCAATGGAACACTGGCTGATGTAGTCTTATTTGGCGGCTTTTTGGCTTGGGCGGTTGCTGACAGAATCTCAATGAAGAAACGTCAGGAGAGGAAAGTATCGGGACTTAACCCATCGGTGAAAAATGATGTGATGGCGGTTGTCATCGGCCTAATTTTGGCAGGTATCTTTGTAAGGTATCTTCATGCAAAGCTAATCGGTATGCCGCTCATAGGGTAGCAGCCAAAATAAAAGCTGGCATTAAAATGCCAGCTTCATTTAATCAATATTGACCGCAGTCTTTACTTATTAAGCAAGGTTTTCTTCTACGAAAGCCCAGTTAACCAGTGCCCAGAAACCATTCATATAGTCAGGACGAACGTTACGATAATCAATGTAGTAAGCATGTTCCCAAAGATCTACAGTCAGTAGTGGGGTAACAGCTTCATCAGTTAACGGAGTTGCTGCGTTTGAAGTGTTAACGATGTCTAGTGAACCATCTGCTTTTTTAACAAGCCAAGTCCAAGAAGAACCGAAGTTATTGATTGCAGAGTCAGTGAATTTTGCTTTGAATTCTTCAAAAGAACCAAATGAAGCGTTAATTGCTTCGGCTACTGCGCCAGTTGGTTCGCCACCTGCATTAGGAGCAAGGCAGTGCCAGTAGAATGTGTGGTTCCAGATTTGAGCTGCGTTATTGAATACACCGCCAGCAGAAGACTTGATGATCTCCTCTAGAGATTTATTTTCAAATTCAGTACCAGGAATAAGGCCATTTAACTTAACAACGTAAGTGTTATGGTGTTTACCGTGGTGGAAATCTAATGTCTCAGCTGAGATATGTGGTTCTAGTGCATCTTTCGCATAAGGTAGTGCTGGTAGTTCAAATGCCATTGCCGGATTCTCCATTGATATGAAAGAGTTAACTCTTTCTATTGCTTCCAATTAATTTTTGTTATTCGTCAACATGACTGACTTAAGGGTAGTTTATCAAGTTTTTACTTTATTAAAACCCCTGATAACGAAAAAATTCAATAATTTACCGAGTAAGTCGAGTTATCAGAATTGGTTAGAGTATAGTTAACCTTACAGATATTGTGCTTTTTATTCTTCGGGAAATCAGTAGAATGAATTGTTGAAGTGAAGTCATATACGCATGTGAGAAGACAATGGAAACTATCGACAAAATTAAACAACAGCTTGAAGAAAATGCGATTCTTTTATACATGAAAGGATCACCAAAGCTACCTAGCTGTGGCTTTTCATCTCAAGCATCACAGGCGCTAATGGCGTGTGGTGAGAAATTTGCTTATGTAGATATTCTACAAAATCCAGATATCCGTGCTGAGCTTCCAGCTTATGCACAATGGCCAACCTTTCCACAATTATGGATTGAAGGTGAGCTGATTGGTGGGTGTGACATCATTTTGGAAATGTTCCAAAAAGGTGAGCTTCAGCCACTCATTAAAGAAGCTGCAGCAAAAGTAGAAGACGCAGAATAACTACTTTTCAAGCAGGTTCATTTAAGTAAAAAAACCCGGCAACTATAGCCGGGTTTTTTATGTGCATTCTTGAACAAACTGACTGTTATTTTATGGTCATGGTATTACAGCACCATTGCGGCAATCCAGCCAAAGATAATCAACGGAATGTTGTAGTGAATGAAGGTTGGAACTACGGTTTCCCAAACGTGCTCATGTTGCCCGTCCGCATTTAGACCAGAAGTTGGCCCTAATGTGGAGTCTGATGCAGGAGAGCCCGCGTCACCCAATGCCGCAGCAGTACCGACAAGTGCAATTGTTGCCATTGGAGAGAACCCAAATGCAATCGCAAGTGGTACATAAATAGTAGCGATAATTGGGATGGTAGAGAATGAAGAACCGATGCCCATCGTTACCAATAGGCCAACAACCAACATTAATAGTGCTGCCATTGGCTTATTATCACCAATACTGGTTGAAAGTGCTTCAACTAACGTTTCAACACCACCAGTTTGCTTCATTACTGCGGCAAAGCCAGCTGCGGAGATCATAATAAAGCCAATCATAGCCATCATATGAACACCTTTGGTGAACACGTCGTGGGTTTCTTTATATTTGATAACGCCACCAAACGTAAACACCATAAAGCCAGCTAGGCCACCGATGATCATAGAACCTGTGCTAAGTTGCGCGCCCAGAGCTGCAGCGATAGCAAGCCCAGCGATAAAGATATTACGCTTATCGACTTCTACTTCTGTATGAACAGTAGTCAGCTCAGTCTCTTCATATTTGCGTGGTTTTCGGTAGGTGAAAAATACCGCAATTAATAACCCCGAAATCATACCTAAACCAGGTAACAACATCGCGGTAGGTACTTGACTGGCAACCACATCAGGTAAGCCATTGTCGTGCAAGTTTTTAAGAAGAATATTGTTTAAGAAAATGCCACCAAAGCCGATTGGCAAAACCATATAGGGTGTAACAAGACCAAAGGTCAGTACACATGCAACTAGGCGACGGTCTAGTTTTAGTTTTGCAAAAACGCCCAATAGAGGTGGTATTAAAATTGGAATAAAGGCGATATGAACCGGAATCACGTTTTGCGATGACATTGTTACTAGGATCAACGCGCAGATAATTAGATATTTTACGCCTGTCGATGCGGCAGCGTTGTCATTACCATGAATTCGCTTAATCACATTTTGGGCTAACAGGTCGGTAAGGCCTGATTTAGAAATGGCAACGGCGAAAGTACCTAGCATAGCGTAGCTTAGTGCGATTGTTGCACCACCACCTAATCCACTTTCAAATGCCGAAATTGATTCGTTCAGGTCCATGCCTGAAACAAGGCCACCAACAATAGCACTGAAGGTAAGAGCAACGACAACGTTGACCCTCATCAGTGCGAGCAGCAGCATAATACATACTGAAATTACTACAGGATTCATTTTTAATTCTCGATTGAGTTGTGTTTAATTATTCGGGATCACTTAGTGGCCAGCCACCAAGGGCTTTCCATTTATTGACGATTCCGCAAAATAGATCTGCCGTTTTTTGAGTATCATATAAGGCAGAATGGGCTTCTTTACTGTCAAACTCCATCCCTGCAGTCTTACACGCTTTGGCCAGAACGGTTTGGCCGTAAGCGAGTCCGCTTAAAGCTGCGGTATCGAACGTTGCGAAGGGATGAAACGGGACTCGTTTTAACTTGCTACGTTCATTGGCTTGCATAACAAAGCTATGATCGAACGTGGCATTGTGGGCAACTATGATTGCTCTGCTGCAATCTGCTTGCTTTTGTTCTTTTCGCACTAATTTATATATTTCTCTCAAAGCTTCTGCTTCGGAGACAGCGCCACGAAGTGGGCTGAACGGGTCTCTTATACCATTAAATTCAAGTGCTTCTTTTTCGAGGTTTGCTCCCTCAAATGGCTCAACATGAAAATGAATCGTTGAAGCTGGGTGCAAGTCGCCGTTATCATCCATTTTTAATGTAATGGCGCATATTTCCAAAAGTGCATCGGTTTTTGCATTAAACCCAGCAGTTTCCACATCAATAACAACGGGAAAGTAGCCACGAAAGCGTTTTTTTAATGTCAGTTCTTCGTTTACTTCAGTCATATCTAAAAATATTAGTGTGATAGGAGGCGCATTATTGCAGATTCTTACTACAAGAAAAATGGCTAATGTTAAATCTATATCTCTAGAATGAGATAAAGTTAGAGGTGAATAGTTTTTTCGGTGACCGATAACCGATCATCGGTAACGCGGTAAAAATCTTGGCTAAGTTTTTGCAATGGGTATTATCAGTAGATAAAAGTGATAATGGAAGTGCTCAGGAAAGGACATATTTTTCCTAGAAAGCGGCAAGCATTCGCCGCTATTCCGATTGAAGAGTTTTAGAGATTATGAAAAAACTGATTGCGATAAGCACGCTTGTTTCATCTGCCATGATATTTCCGGTATCTGAGGCAATGGCAACCCGGTATGAAGCCACTCCTGAGCAATCTAAATGGCAAATGTCCATTAACACGCCTTTAGAATGCCGACTAGTGCATCCAATTCCGAACTATGGTAAAGCCGAATTTTCTTCGTCAGCGAGTAAAAAAATCAATTTGGATTTTGAGCTGAAGATGTATCGTCCTATGGGTGAAACACGAAGTGTAAGTCTTGTATCTATGCCTCCATCGTGGCGTCCGGGAGAAAGCGCAGATCGAATTAATACCATGAAATTTTTTAAGCAGTTTGATGGTTACGTGGGTGGACAGACTGCATGGAGTCTTTTATCCGAACTTGAGAAAGGTCGTTATCCTACCTTTAGTTATGCGGACTGGTTAAGCCGGAATCAGAGAGTCGAAGTGGCTCTTTCTTCTGTCACTTTTCAAGAAAACTACAATGCGTTTAGTTTATGTCTGAGTAATCTTTTACCATACAGTTTCGAAGATATCTCGTTTACTATCTTGCATTACAATCGAAATAGCGATCAACTAAATAAAGCGTCACAAAAACGCCTTGCGCAGATTGCTGAGTATGTGAAATACAATACCGATATTGATTTAGTACTCATCTCAACTTATACCGATTCAAGTGGAGACAAGGGTATAAATCAAAGCTTGTCAGAGAGACGAGCGATGGTATTAAGAGATTACTTTAAATCGATAGGGCTACCGGAACAACGGATTGAAATACAAGGATATGGTAAACGCAGGCCTATCGCCGACAATGGTACACCTATCGGTAAAGATAAAAACCGTCGTGTAGTTATATCGTTAGGACGGACGCAGGTTTAATCGTAAAGTAACATTAATTCAGTTTAAATTTAGCAATTAGCTCGCAGTTACTGATCGTATTGATGTGTTGAACGCGTTTAGCGATGCTGGTATTTGGGTGTCTTTTCATATAATTAATCAGCGCCTTTTGACAGCAGCCTAAAGAGTCAATAAACGTACTGCAAGATTTGTTTGGGCATTGAGGGACAAGCATTAACAATCTTTCAGAGGCGAGTTGTAAATATTTAAACTCGTATTCAGTGTCTCCAGTAGCTCGCCAAAAATTAGCCATATTATGACAAGAAATAACGTTGATGGTTAGCAGGTCGTCAGCGTCTATTTGTTCTTCATCGATAAGGCGCTCTGACAGGTATAAGGCTTGTTGATAATGAAGGACACTACGTAGGTGATCCTTTTCTTGCAGGGCGATATCCGCTAATAGGGTGTGTTCTTCCCATTTACTTATACTCATTGTCGATACTCCATTTATTGTAGTATCGCAAGTCTAAATGATAATCATTATCATGTAAATAAATTAAGAAGTCGATTAAACCCATAGATTAACAATGGGTTTAATCGAATTTTAAAATGTGGTTGTTAAAGAATGACGGTTTTATTGCCGTAAACGAAGACGTGATCGTTGACGACTTTATTAATTGCTCTGCTCAGAATGTTTTTTTCTACATCTCTTCCTGCTTGAGCCATATCAGCCGCACTAAAGTTATGATCAACCGGAATCACATCTTGTTTGATAATCGGTCCTTCGTCCAAATCATTAGTCACAAAGTGGGCTGTTGCACCGATAATTTTAACGCCTCGGTCATACGCTTGTTGGTAAGGTTTAGCGCCAATAAATGCAGGTAAGAAACTGTGGTGAATATTAATGATTTTATGATGGTATTTTTTAACAAAGTCAGGTGTTAATACTCTCATGTACTTGGCTAATATAAGATAATCTGCCTGACAAGAGTCGATGACTTTTAACATTTTTTCTTCGTGCTGCTCGCGACTTAACCCTACATGGGAAACATGATGGTAAGGAATATCAAATTTTTCGGTCAAGCTCTGCAGAATATCGTAATTACCGACGACGGCGGCAATATCTATATTTAAGCTGCCATCATAGGTTTTCATTAAGATATCACCTAAACAGTGTGATTCTTTAGTCACTAAAATTACGACTTTTTTTCGGGACTCTGAGCTGACTAAAGAACGTTTTGCGCCAGATGGTAATGCCTGATCCAGATCCAGTAAAAAGGTTTCATCGTTAAATATGCCTTCCAACTCGGTACGCATAAAAAAGTGGCCACTGGCATTATCTACAAATTCATTGTTATGGATAATATTTAACTGATGTTTGTAACAAATGTTGGTGATTTTTGCTATCAAACCGGGCGCGTCGCTGCAATGGGTCAGCAAAGTCTTTCTTTCCATTTCGTTATACTTCCGTAGTTTTAGTATGTATACCAATTAATCTGGTATTTAATCATCGTCAATCTTGGGTTTCGGCCACCGAGTATCTTAAAATTAGTCATCGGTAAGCTTCTTCTGAGTATATAAGTAATCCATTCTTGAAATGGTTTCAATAAAATAATTTTTTTCAGCGTCGCGCCATAAGCGCAAACCTGCGATAATCGCTTAAATTATCTGTTATATCTGCGCTTGCTTTAATGATTCATAAAACATTTTCTTCAGACGGAGCTTTGGGTAAAGCCATTCCCGGATTTCAACCAAGACAAGCTCAGCTCGATATGGCAGAGGCTGTCGAAAAGGCGATTAAGCATCAGTCCCAGCTGGTGGTCGAAGCTGGTACAGGTACAGGCAAGACTTTTGCTTACTTAGTACCAGCACTGTTAAGTGGTAAAAGAATCATTATTAGTACGGGTTCAAAAAACCTGCAAGAGCAGTTATTTCATCGAGATTTGCCCTTGATGATTGATGCTCTTGGCTATTTTGGTCAGGTTGCTCTCCTCAAAGGGCGTTCAAATTACCTTTGTTTGGATCGATTAAGCCGACAACTTGTTGAGAGCCATACTAATGAATCCGACCCAACATTGCTTTCACAATTAATAAAGGTGCGTTCATGGTCGTCTGAGACAAAAACCGGCGATTTAGGTGAATGTGACGATATTGCAGAAGATAGCCCGGTTATTCCGACGATCACCTCCACTAATGACAACTGTTTGGGCAAAGACTGCCCCAGTTATCAGGACTGCTTCGTTCTTAAGGCACGTAAAAGAGCTTTAGACTCAGATGTAGTAGTGGTAAATCATCATTTATTTCTCGCGGATTTGGCCATTAAAGAAACTGGCTTTGGTGAGTTAATTCCTGAAGCCGATGTGTTTATTTTTGATGAAGCTCATCAGTTGCCTGATATCGCCAGTCAATATTTTGGTCAGTCAGTATCCAGCCGGCAAATTCTGGATCTTGCCAAGGATATAGAGATAGGTTATCGCACAGAAGCCAAAGATATGCGACAACTGGAAAAAGTGGCTAATCGGTTGAGTCAGTCTGCGATGGATATGCGTATTGGACTTGGAGAACCTAATTTTAGAGGTAACTGGCGGGAAGCGATTAAGTCAGATTCGATTCAACTTGATGTAAATCGCTTAATGGATGCGCTTGAGCTTTCTATTGAGGTACTTAAACTCGTCTTAGGTCGGAGCCAGCTTTTAGATACTGCTTTCGAGCGAGCAACAGTGATTAAGTCACGAATTGAAAGAGTGTGCGATGTTTCCATTACTGGCTACTCGTACTGGTTTGATACGTCACCACGTCACTTCACTTTGCATATAACGCCGCTCTCTGTTGCTGATAAGTTCAGAGAGCAGGTTGAGCTTAAACAAGGCAGTTGGGTATTCACATCTGCAACACTGGCGGTGTCTGATGATTTTAGCCATTTTACTCACCGTTTAGGATTACAGCCGAAAGAGCAATTTTCTCTACCAAGCCCGTTTGACTATCAAACCCAAGCGAAGTTATGTGTTCCTCGTTACCTTCCCGAGCCAAACAGTCCTGGTCTAGCGTCTAAGTTGGTGGCGATGCTTGCCCCGGTAATCGATAAAAATAATGGCCGTTGTTTTTTCTTGTGTACTTCGCATAGCATGATGCGAGAATTGGCGGATGGTTTTCGAGAGTGCATGTCTATCCCAGTATTGATGCAGGGAGAAACCAGTAAACAAAAACTACTTGCTGAGTTTATGGAGCTGGGAAATGCGCTGCTGGTTGCTACAGGAGCCTTTTGGGAAGGCATAGATGTTAGAGGAGATACATTAAGCTGTGTTATCATCGACAAACTGCCGTTTACGGCTCCTGACGATCCCCTGTTGAAAGCCCGAATTGAAGATTGTCGTTTGAGTGGGGGTGAACCCTTTTCTCAAGTTCAACTTCCTGACGCAGTGATTACATTGAAACAGGGTGTAGGTCGACTGATTCGAGATCAAAAAGATAAAGGCGCGTTAATCATTTGTGATAATCGTTTGGTGACTCGTGAGTATGGTGGCACCTTTTTGCAAAGTTTACCGCCCATACCGAGAACCCGGGATCTAAAACAAGTTTCCGCTTTTCTTGAACAGGTTTATTTCGAACAAGAACCAACTTTAACTAATGAATAATTCGAGACATTAATGAGCACGAAAATTCTTGCCTTAGACACATCAACCGAAAACTGTTCGGTTGCGCTACTTATTGGTGATAAAGCCTACTCTCGTAGTGAAGTTGCTCCCCGAGGGCATACCAGTAAAATTCTACCTATGGTTGATGAAGTATTAAATGACGCCAGTTTGACATTGGATGATATCGATGTCTTGGCCTTTGGCAGAGGGCCGGGAAGCTTCACTGGTGTCCGAATTGGCATTGGTATTGCACAAGGTTTAGCATTCGGTGCAGATTTGCCAATGATTGGTATTTCGACACTAAAAGCAATGGCTCAGGCATGTTATCGAATTCATGGTCAAGGCCATGCGGCTTGTGCTATTGACGCTCGAATGAGTGAGGTGTATTGGGGACGCTATCATCGTCAAGAAAATGGCGATTGGGTTACTGTTGATGAAGAGTGTGTCACACCGCCACAGGCGTTGGTAAGTCAAGTACAAACTGATGAAGAGACT
>ASRM01000022.1_pt1 | contig 31095 bp, 21 predicted proteins | sample 693238 | NCBI WGS metagenome assembly ASRM01 (sample SAMN02169242, study PRJNA158439) | bioreactor metagenome | isolation source: day 74 sample from continuous culture bioreactor inoculated with sediment... | place: Germany: Bremen
TTTTACGCCAGGGGCAATATTAGCAGCCATAAGAGCTGCTTCGATAAGAAGCGTACCGGAGCCACACATTGGATCAAGCAAAGGCTTCCCCTTCTCCCAACCACTTCTCAAGATAATAGCGGCCGCAAGAGTTTCTCTAAGCGGTGCACGGCCAGCCTCAGTACGATAACCGCGTTGATGCAGTCCAGACCCCACCAAGTCAATGCCAAGTATAGCTTTGTCTCTGTGCAATCGAACGTGAATACGTAGATCTGGTTGATCTTTACTGATCGTAGGACGTGGCAAATTTTTCTTGTTAAAGCTATCGACTACCGCATCTTTAACTTTCATTGCACCGTACTGGCTATTCCTAATTTCTCTGTTCGTACCATTAAAATCAACAACAATTGTTTTGTTGCTATCAAAATGTGAAGACCAATTAATCGCAGAGGCCGATAAGTAGAGATCCATATCATCTTGACATTGAAATTCGGAAAGAACTCTCACGAATCTGGACGCCAGCCTACTCCAAATACAGCAACGATATATTTGCTGATTACTAGCTTTAAATTTAACCCCTGCTTGAACAGGTTTAGGATTATCAATCCCAAGTGATTTGAGTTCTTCAACGAGAAGATTTTCCAATCCATTTGAAGTAATAGCTAAATAATGATTCATGTCGTTCTTTGTCAGAAAAAAAATGGCCTTGATTATACCTGAGAAACCATCCGATCAAGAAAATAAACCGTAAATTATCAGTGACAATTTACTAAATGAACAAAAAACAGGCGAATACTCACAATCCATTCTATGTCGCCCTCTAATTTACATCGAAAATTAAGTAAGCATTCACTTCTTAAACTTGCTCACGTATTTACACGGCCTCTGCCGTAGTGACTACTTATTCAATGCCAAGTTGGTATATACCAGACCACATCAACTGTCGTAAATTAGTTACAAAAGAGCTTAAAATAGGAATATTTGCTGATTTTATGCACTGGTATTGATAGGAAGAACAATTAAAACTGAAAGTAATATTGCATTAAATGCTACGCATATCTCATGAGTATTCGGTAATACTGTAGAAGATTTATACGATGTTCATCGGAATGATAGGACGAGTATGGTCTTAACGAATAACCTATGTCCCCTTTTTATTGAGACAAAAAAAATCGACCAAGAAGGTCGATAGGAAAAACAACAAAGGAACGAATAAATTAGCCAACGAGCGCTACTGGCATCTCAGCAAAATTATGATTAGCGCAAAGCATTCTGTCATGCATAACTTTAATAGGCTGACCTAAACTTAACGATTTCTTTCCATCTAACAAGAAGTCATTCTGCTCTATATAGGCACATAAGCTTGCAGATTCACAAACCTCGATAACCATGAAATACCCTTCACTGTATCGGTTGTGTAGATGAACGATATCTCCTTCATTTGGAACATATCCTTCACCTTGAGAGTCAAAGAACCAACTCTTAGGTTGAACTGGTTTATGAAACCTTTTTGCAGCCACGCAATTAAGCACAAGCTCTGCCTGGCGCGGTTTTGATAGGTCTAATAAGGAAGCTTGCTGCTTATAGGTTTGAAATGCCGAGGCATCATCTACGGTAAATTCATTATCTGTATGGGCGCAGTCGACTAGCAGCTTTTTAGGAAGATTGACTTTAAACAACATATCATTTCCAAGATCCAGCATAAGAGCATTTTCTCGCTCTTCGAAGAACCACATCCATGTATCACTTGGTTTTAGCATCGATCCGTCTCTTTATTATTCTTTTATAGAATTTAGGTAAACTGCTAGATTACCTTTTGCCAACTTACTGACTAATTCTACAAACAGAATGACAAAAAAAAAGAGGAAATATTATTCCTCTTTTAATAACAGTTTCTGTAAGTTCGACACGCCCTAATTCAAATTAGAGGTTTTTTACGATATCTCGAACTAATCCCGGACCGTGATAAATGAAGCCAGAATAAACTTGTACTAATTTTGCCCCGGCCATCATTTTTTCTTTCGCTGAAACATAAGAGTCTATTCCACCTACCCCAATAATAGGAAGCTTGTCTCCAAGCTCTTGGTGTATTTGCCGAACAACCTCAGTGCTGCGTTGTTGAATTGGACGCCCACTTAATCCACCAGCTTCTTCAGAATGTTTCATGCCTTTAACAATGCTTCTATCTAAAGTGGTATTGGTTGCAATGACACCATCTATATTGTGTCTGACTAAAGAGTCGCAAATCTGAACAAGTTCTTCGTCATTCAAATCAGGTGCTATTTTTAATGTTAACGGTACATACTTACCATGTTTAACTTCTAGCTCAGCTTGTTTTCTTTTTAAATCAGACAGGAGTTGATCTAGTGCATCTCCGTACTGAAGCGTTCTTAAGCCCGGAGTATTCGGAGAAGAAATATTTACCGCAATATAACCTGCGTGTTCATAAGTCTTTTCCATGCAAATTAGGTAATCGTCACTTCCGTTTTCTAATGGCGTATCTTTATTCTTACCGATGTTAATTCCCAGAATACCATCGTAAGTAGTTTTCTTAACATTCTCGACAAGCTGATCAACGCCAAGATTATTAAAACCCATTCGATTAATAAGACCTTCAGATTCAACTAAACGGAATAGTCTCGGTTTGTCATTGCCTGGTTGTGGTTTTGGCGTGACGGTTCCTACCTCGATAAAACCGAAGCCCATTGCACCAAATGCTTCGATGCATTCACCGTTCTTATCCAGACCGGCAGCTAAACCCACTGGGTTTTTAAACGTTAAACCCATGCATTCAACTTGCCTTTCAGGTAAGTTTTGGCGATAAAAGAGATCCAAAGGTGTGCCTTGGAATCGTTTGAAATTTTGAATTGCAAGATCGTGTGCCTTTTCGGCATCAAGCTGAAAAAAGCCAGTCCTGGCTAGACGGTAAAGCATTTATGCCTCCCTAAGAAAAAAAGCCCCGTATAAACGGGGCAGTATTATTTACTTATTTGTCGAACAATTCAAATTTAATAACATTAATTCTCGCAACGCGACGGAAAACTTAGCAAATTCATGGACAGAACCGACTTTAAATTCATTAAGAATATTTTCCCACCTCTGCAATGAGCTGTGATTTACACCCATCCAGTCTTGTAGTGCTTGTATCGGTTCAAAATCTTCAGGAGCACAGCCGCAATTGAGAACTTGAGCCGTCAATTGGCGTTGCTGCCAATCAAGGTCCTCTCTGAAAGCGGCTCTGGCAAGAGCTTGCCAGTTGTTATCAACAGCCTGTGCATTTATTTGTTTTAAAAACCAATGCAGCAGCAGTTTATCGCCCAATGTGAAGTAGAGTTTCGCAGCACTTTCGATACTTCTACCACTCTCTTTGGCTATGGTTGAAATATCCAACGCTGAGTTCAGACTCGACAAGCGCGCAACCCGATTGGCTAACCTCTCTTCTACTCCCTCTTCCATCCAGGATTTAGCAATGTCATTATGTTCCTCAACTTCCTCAGGCACCAAAAACTCATCAAGTTTTGTTCTTACTGCACTAACATCTTGTTTAAACAGAGCAATCAAATCACTGACGTTTGTCGCCCCAGTACGGTTCCTGATCAACCAACGAGATAAGCGACGGAGTGTTCTGCGGACATTAAATATAAGCTCATATTGCGCTTCCGATGCTGCCACATTATCCAGTTTGCGGATCTCTTTTAAAATAGATTCGAAATCATAGATCTCTCTGGCTGCAACATAGGCATTTGCAACTTGAGCAACACTAGCACCAGTCTCTTCTTGTAGACGAGTAACAAAGTTACACCCCATTTCATTAACCATCTGATTCGCCAGCGCCGTCGCAACAATTTCAGCTTTCAATGGATGATTCTCAGCATGCTCAATGTAGTTACGTCGTAACTCTTCCGGGAAATATTTAACTAATAACTGCTTATGGTATTCATCAGAAGCAATCTCATCACAGACTAATTGCTCTTTCAGAACCATTTTTCCATAAGCGACCAAAACAGAAAGCTCTGGTCTGGTAAAGGCAAGTCCCTTCTTCTCTCTCTCAAGCAAGGTTTCATCATCAGGGATATATTCTAATGCCCTATCTAAATGGCCAGCTTTTTCTAAATGATGTATAAAACGAATTTGTTCTTTAACTAGCGAAACACCAAGTAATTCACTCACTGAAATAGACTCCGCCTGACAATAAGCATCATCAAGTACGATTTCACCAACTTCATCTTCCATTTTGACTAATATCTGATTACGTTGTTTCAGAGTAAGATCGCCATTGGCAACTAAGCCGTTTAAGAAGATCTTTATATTCACTTCGTTATCTGAGCAATCAACACCACCAACATTATCAACAAAGTCTGAATTTACCCGCCCACCAATTAATGCATACTCGATACGCCCTTTTTGAGTTAATCCTAGGTTACCACCTTCGCCTACCACTTTAGCCCGTAGATCTTTACCATCAATACGCAGAACATCATTTGCTCTGTCACCTACATCCACATTTGTTTCAGTAGATGCTTTGATATAGGTCCCGATGCCGCCATTCCATAGTAGATCAACCTCCAATTGTAATATGAGCTTGATAAGATCATTGGGCGCAACTGATGTTTTACGTGTACCCAGTAATTTCTGGATCTCTGGTGTCAATTTGATCGACTTTGATCGTCTGGAAAATACACCGCCACCTTTTGAGATCAACTTTGGATCATAGTCTTCCCAACTGGATCTTGATAGCTTAAATAAACGATCTCTTTCTTGCCAGCTTTTGTCAGAAACAGGGTTCGGATCAATAAAAATATGCATATGGTTAAATGCAGCTTGCAAACGAATATGTTTCGACAACAGCATACCGTTGCCAAATACATCTCCTGCCATGTCCCCTATGCCTACTACTGTAAAATCAGTGGATTGACAGTTTATACCCATTTCACGGAAGTGACGTTTAACCGATTCCCAGCCACCTTTAGCTGTTATACCCATTGCTTTGTGGTCATAGCCATTTGAGCCGCCGGAGGCAAATGCATCGCCCAACCAAAAGTTATATTCAGCAGAGACCGAGTTTGCTAAGTCAGAAAATGTTGCGGTCCCTTTGTCTGCAGCAACGACTAAGTACGGATCATCTTCATCATGACGAACCACTGACGGAGGTGGAACCAGTGCACCATCAATTATATTATCTGACACATCCAGAAGCGCTCGAATAAAGCGTTTGTAACAACGTTGCCCTTCCGCAAATATCTCATCTCTGCCTGATAACAAATGTTGTCTTTTACAAACAAAACCACCTTTTGCACCCACAGGAACTATGACGGTATTTTTTACTTGCTGTGCTTTAACTAAGCCGAGTACCTCTGTTCGGAAATCTTCCTGTCTGTCAGACCAACGTAACCCACCTCTTGCTACCTTTCCGCCACGAAGATGAACCCCTTCAATGTCCGGCGCATACACGAATATTTCAAATGCAGGAACCGGCGCTGGTATCTCCGGGATATCGCGCGGCTTTAACTTAAGTGACAACCAAGGTTTCGGTTGTTTGTTAGTATCTGTCTGATAATAATTGGTTCTTAGTGTGGCCGTAATCATATCCATGTATCGGCGAATGATCCTGTCATCATCCAAGCTTTCAACATGATCCAATTGCTCTGTTAACTGTTTGATTAGATCTGCTTGACCTTTTTTACCACCTTTAAATTTAGGGTCAAAGCGTTTACTAAATAGTGCGACCAATCCTTTTGCAAGTTTGGTATGTGAATTTAGCGTATCTTCAATATAGTTCTGGCTAAATGGAAAACCTACCTGACGCATGTATCGGGCATAGCTTCTAAGGATTGTCACCTCTCTGCCCGTTAGACCCGCGCCTAACACCAGCCTGTTAAATCCATCACTTTCGAGTTCGCCTTTCCAGACCGCAGCAAAAGCCTGTTGGAAACGATCTCTTGCTTCCCGAAGATCAATTCTGGTTTCGCTACGATGGAGCATCGAGAAATCCAGGATCCAATAGACAGTTCCATTGGCTTTTCGGATCTCATAAGGTGATTCCCCTACAACACGAAGACCTAAGTTTTCAAGCATAGGCATTACATCAGAAAGATGAATTGGTTCGTCTCTATGATAAAGTTTTAAGTGAACGACTTTGGAATCAGACGCTTCTTCTTGAGGCCGATAAAAAAGCATGCCTAATTTATTGTCGTCACTAAGCGCTTCTAAGCGCTCTATATCAGCAACAGCCGTTCCGGGTAAAATATCGGATTTGTAGGAATTAGGAAAAGCGCGCCTGAATTCTTTTGAGATGGTAACACCCGTGCTCTCACCTAGATTAGTAATGATGGCACTTTTTAATCTATCGTCCCAGGTAGAAGATGCTTCCATTAAATTATGCTCTATCATTTTTACGTCGATATTTATATTGTTATTGTCAACACGCACAATATAGTGCGTCCTTGCCAATGAACTCTCAGAAAAAAATGTTGTAAACTCCACATCTTGATCTGAATGACAATATTGCTTAAGTATCCGTTGGGTCTGTCTTCTTAATTCTGTGTTATAGCGATCTTTGGTTACGTAAACCATACAACTGAAGAAGCGGCCAAACGGGTCTTTGCGAATAAATAGCCTGACTAAGTCTCGGTCTTGCATCTGAACAACACCGGTACCAACTTCTAACAACTCTTCTTCAGTGGCCTGAAGCAATTCATCTCTGGGGAAATTTTCTAATATATTATGCAGAGCTTTGTAAGAATAAGAACCTACCTGATAACCACTTGAAGCGAGAATACGTTCAACTTTTTGCCCTACTAACGGAATGCTCGATACACTCTGGTTATAAACGACGGATGTGTAAAGCCCGGTAAATCGATGCTCACCTACTACTCGGCCATTTTTATCAAACTTCTTTATACCTATATAATCGGTATAAGCCGGGCGGTGAATCCGTGATGCTGCATGACCCTTGGTTAAAATAAGCAAGTATGGCTTGGTTGCCTCTGCCTGAGCTGACTCAGCGAACTCAGATAATTTAACTGTGCGTACTCTTCTATCGACAGCAAGCAGGCCAAGTCCTTTATCCGCTGTAGGCTTAAGTTGAGTCTCCCCATTAACATCCACTAAGTCATACTCTTTATAACCCATAAAGGTAAAGTTATGATCACCTAGCCAACGTAAAAACTGCAAACTTTCATCTAAACGTTCCGTGGATAACGGTATGTACTTGAGTTGCCTTTCTACATGCTTGGTGACTTCTTTAAGCTTGAGCGCCATTGGCTTCCAGTCTGAAATGACTAAATGCGTGTCATTTAGAACGCCTATAAGCTCATTCTTAAGCTGGTTCATTTCTGACTTTTCAGTAAGGCGATCTACTTCAATATGGAATAATGACTGGTACTCACCTTCTCCCGTATTCAGAGATAAAATGGTTCCGTTATCATCTCTGAGTACCTGGGTTGGTCCATGGAGCATAAAATGGCAATCAAGTTCTAATCGAGTCAATGCCATCTTGGTTGAGTTAACCAAAAACGGACTATTAGGAACGACGATTTCAACAATCGTATGCGTAGACTGCCAACCGTGGCGGCTCAAGCTTGGGTTAAAAACCTGAACAGAAATATCATCCTGTTTTGTTTCCAGCACATGTTGCCACAGACTAACAACAGCACCATAGAGGTCCGATTCATTCCTATGAACCAAATCATCTTGGGCAATATTGTTAAACATATGTTGCGCAAGCTGCGTAACTAAAGGCTTTTGTGCATGTTCAAGTTTGTCTTGAATTAGTTGGTATACTTTTTCAAGAAGAACCGGTACTACAGGCTCTCGTGCGGTCATGATAACGCTCCAAAATTTGCTTTTTCGGGGAAAAATTAGACACACTATTTTTTGCTTAGTGTGTCTATATTGTAAAAGCATTATTGAATTTTGGTTAACAATATTATCGTTATAACAACGTGAATGTCTGGTTTTGTGATAGATATAGCGATTTAAATAACTGAAATAAAAGAGAACTACAGAGCTTCTAACTTAACAAACTTGTTATTTTGGTCAATTACCAATCTAAATCGTCCTTTTATCCCTATTTGACTAAGAAATGGTCTAAGACGAGCAGCCGGGATTTGTAATCGTAAACCTTGCTCCGTATAAACGACCACACTGCTCGCAGCTCCAGAGTAATATTGAAGGAATGTTTGATAAGGCACATCTAGCCGAAAGGTATATTGTTTCATATCTAAATTTAATAAAGGTGACAAAACTATTGCCACCTTTATTATCTATTTGCTATTAAGACTCAAGCGCTTTGGTCACTTTTTCGAAAAGATCTTTTGCCAAATCATCGAGTTTCGATATGTTCTCCAATTGCTCTTTCATTAATTGCTGCCTTTTCTCATCGTAGTTACGATATTTCAAAAGAGGGTCAATTAATCGAGATGCTACCTGCGGGTTACTAATGTTCAGCTCTGTAAGAATTTCGGTAGCGAATTTATACCCTGAACCATCAATTGCATGGAAGTTAATCGGGTTAGCCGCAATGAAAGAACCTATCAAACTGCGAGTTCTATTCGGGTTTTTTAAACTAAACGCATTGTGATTCATGGCTTCTTTAACCACGCTCAACGCATTCTTTGCAGGGCTAGTTCCTTGCAAACTAAACCATTTATCCATGACTAAGCCATCATGACTCCACTTGTTACTAAAGTCAGCCATTAAGGCTTGGCGGCATGGAAGTTGAGCTTGGTTCGCACTCGATAACGCTGCCATGGTATCAGTCATGTTATTTGCATTCTGATATTGACGGCTTGTTAACTGATTGCCCTGCTCAAGATAGGCGAGATAACTCAAACATGTATTCCTCAAAGCGCGCTTTCCAATTGAAACGTGCTCAATGTTGTAGCCCGTCTGTAACAGTGAGTTGTACATCGCCAACAGTTCATCTTGAAGGTTATTAGCGATCGCTTTTTTGAAGGACTTAAGTACAGCTGCAATACTGTCAACATCAACAGGTTTGAACCAACCTGCCACTTCATTCTGACTAGGCAACGACATCATTTCGGCTATAAATGCAGGCTCTAATGATTCACTAAGCAACACACCTCTAAATGCATCAAGCAGATCTTCAGACAGCTGGAACCTTTTTCCAGTTTGAACATTTTCAATATTGCTACGAATATATTTCGCTAACAACATTTGTCCTGCATCCCAACGAGCAAACTCATTTTTTGCGTGAACCATTAAAAACATCAGTTCGTTATCAGAATAATCGTACTCTAGTTTTACAGGTGCAGAAAACTCTCTGAGCAATGAGACAATTGGTAATTCATTGATATTTTCAAACTCAAACGATTGTTCTGCCTGGGTAAAGTCCAATACGTTATGTACACTTTTCCCGTTACACTGTAGCGGAATGATAGCCCCGTCTTTTGAATAAAGTTCAATATTGAACGGAATATGCAGTGGTTTTTTCTCGCTCTGTTCTTGAGTTGGAGCAGTAAACTGCTTTAATACTAAGGTGTATGTTCTAGTTTCACTGTTATAATTTGTTTTTACATTAACCGTTGGCGTTCCCGATTGACTATACCAGCGCTTGAACTGTGTAAGATCAACACCAGAAGCATCTTGCATCGTTTCAACAAAGTCATCACACGTAGCTGCCGTGCCATCGTGACGTTCGAAATACAATTGCATTCCTTTCTGGAATTTTTCCTCGCCGAGAAGCGTGTGCATCATCCGAATAACTTCACTACCCTTTTCATAAACCGTTAATGTGTAGAAGTTATTCATTTCTATCACTTTATCCGGACGAATAGGATGCGACATCGGGCTGGCATCTTCCGCAAATTGTGGACCGCGAATAATGCGAACATTATTAATTCGATTAACGGCACGTGAACCTAAATCAGAAGAGAATTCTTGATCCCTAAATACCGTCAAACCTTCTTTTAAGCTCAGTTGGAACCAATCCCGACAAGTCACGCGGTTTCCCGTCCAGTTATGAAAATATTCATGACCAATAACCGCTTCGATACCAAGATAATCAGTATCTGTTGCCGTTTCTTCGTTCGCCAGAACAAATTTAGAGTTAAAGACGTTTAGCCCTTTATTTTCCATCGCCCCCATATTAAAAAAGTCGACAGCAACAATCATATAGATGTCTAAGTCATACTCTAAACCAAAACGCTCTTCATCCCACTTCATTGAATTTATCAGTGAGACCATCGCATGATTAGCTCTATCTAAATTTCCTTTGTCTACAAAAATCTCTAATGCAACCTTGCGACCCGACATTGTCATGTAGCTATCTTTAAGTACATCGAAATCGCCGGCAACCAACGCAAACAAATAAGCAGGTTTTGGATGTGGATCTTGCCATGTAACCCAATGTCTTCCTTCTTCCGCTTCTCCTTCAGCAATTTTATTTCCGTTGCTTAGAAGATATGGATAGTCTGCTTTATCAGCGATAACTTTTGTAGTGAAAGTTGCAAGCACATCCGGTCTATCCAAATAATAGGTAATTCGTCTGAACCCTTCGGCTTCACACTGAGTACAGAACGCTCCGCCCGATTTGTATAAACCTTCTAAGGCACTATTCTCTTCTGGGTTTACCTTTGTTTGGATAGCAAGTTCAAACGATTCAGGAAGGTTTTTTATTTCAATTTGTCCCTCGCTCTCTAGGTAATCCTTCCATTCCACGTTGTCTACAGTCAGTGACACTAATGTGAGTTGCTCACCATGAAGCACTAAGGTTGAGTCATCTTTGCACTGCTCTACTTTTGAAACAGCAGTTACAATGGTGTCTTGATCGTAAAGGTCAAACTCTAGGTCAATATGAGAAATTGTATGGTTAGGTGACTGATAATCTTTACGATATTTGGCTTTAGGATTCTGGCTTTGAGAATTCTGGGACATCTGTTCATCCTTTTACACTTGGCGATCCAAGGTTTGTATTATGGTCTCAATGAACAAATGGGCATAAGGCCCAATTCGTTCAGAGTATTAAATCCAATCTGTATATTCTATTTGTGGCTTAATCATGTCGTTTTCAAGGTTTTAATGAAGGAAATCTTACCTTTCTTTATTATTGCAGACATAAATAAAGCCCTACAACCAAAGGGCCTTACTATCATTCTATATAATGAGTGCATTTCAGTGATATCTATCTAACTCGATTGAGCACCGTCAACATATCAAAATTATCACTTTTCAAAGTCAACTTTCCTTGCTCTATCTTATATCGAGAGTCTTGCTCTCCTTTTTCATACATTAGTACTAGGTGGTCATCTTCAAAATAATAAATTCCCTGATAGGCAGCCAAATTGCCATCATTCGATTCCGCCATAAATAGAAACATAAAATCTGGTTGTAAAGTAAGATTCACTTTAGATACTTTACTCGCCAAAATATCATCGCCTAAAATAGCTTCACTGGTCCAACTACCGACCAATTCAGTATGGTAGCCTTTCGAAAAGTAAATTCCATTTAACATGAGTTGATTATGGCTAACCATGTAACTGTATATCTGTGGTGTCTCACTATTTAATCCTAATACCAAAGTATCAGCACTCGCACTGTAGTCTCCACCCCAGTATTCAAAACTGTTGTCTATTTTTTGTATCTCTATACCAAAGGAATAATTAGAGGCAATATGCAGCCTGATAACGACAAAATCTTGCTCTGACTCCTCAGGATAAGGATTAACTAAATACCAATCTCCCAATAAAAATGGATGGTCGAATTGTGTAATATCGCTACTTTCTTTTTCTTTTGCGCTTGTTGTCCCAACAGAGATACAAGCCAGAATTAATATGAACCACTTCATGACTAATTCTCCTCACTTTTCTATAAGCGTAGAGTTAGTTAGCCAATAAAGCTAAATTTTTGACATAAATCACATTAATTATAGAAATAAAAAAGGCGAGTAAAATACTCGCCTTTTTATTATTCACTGAAATATCAATTAGTAATGCTTCTTGTTTACCAAATCAACCATTATAGAAATTGACTCCTCAAGATAAGCATCCGGAGCTTCATAATCAGTAGGAATATCGTCTAATGATTTAAACGGTGCTTTTTGAGAAAGTTTTTGTCGTTGATTGATTCTGGCAAGGCGTCTAATATCACGCTCATCCCCTTCATCTTTACGTGCTTTCTCATTTAAAGAGAGAGTTTTATCATCTTTTTCAGCTTTGTATCTGGTAATGTCTTCAGCAATAAACCCAAACTCCAAGTCGTTGGCAATCCGGTTCTCATGAGACTCTGTTAAACTGACTACTTGATCATTACGTCGCTTCAATACCTGATATTTTGCGCGATCAATACTATCCCATGGCAATGCATTATCTTCGACACTCTCACCCGTTTCACTTGGGTCAACCGCCGTTGGATATGAAATATCTGGAACTACACCTTTGTTTTGAGTACTGCCACCATTGATCCGATAAAATTTCTGGATGGTGTACTGTACGTACCCTAACTCTTTATCGAATAAGTCATATATATGATTTAGCGAACGGTGTTGTTGAACGGTTCCTTTACCAAAAGAATTTTCTCCCAGAATAATTGCACGTCCGTAATCTTGCATTGCAGCCGCAAAAATTTCTGATGCAGAGGCACTGTAACGATTCACCAATACAGTTAAAGGGCCTTCATAACTCGTGGCACCATCGGTATCACTATTGACGTTGATTCTGCCATAGCTATCCCGAACTTGAACAATAGGTCCTTTTGACACAAACAGGCCAGAAAGAGCGGTAGCCTCTGTCAACGCTCCACCACCATTGTTTCTGAGATCAACAATGATCCCGTCAACGGATTTTTCCTTAAGTTCGCGAATAAGTTTATCGGTATCTTTAGATAGCCCAACGTAAAAACTCGGGACTTCAAGTACACCAATTTTTTTGCCATCTTTTTCAAAAATCTCAGACTTAACAGCTCTATCTTCTAAGCGCACCTTATCTCGAACAATAGTTACAGCGTGACTTTTTGTGTTTTTACCTTCGGGTAAAATCTGCAAAATCACTTTTGTTCCTTTCGGACCTTTAATTAGCTGAACTACATCGTCTAAACGCCAGCCGATAACATCAACCATATCAGAGCTTTCTTGAGCGACACCAATAATTCGGTCTCCCTCTGACAATTCCTTACTTTTAGATGCCGGACCACCAGCGACTAAAGAACGAATGACAGTATAATCATCTGTCATTTGAAGAACCGCACCGATACCTTCTAATGACAAGTTCATCTCTGACTGAAATTGCTCTGCATTACGTGGGGATAAATAACTTGTATGAGGATCGACCTGGCGAGCGAAAGCATTCATGTAAATCTGAAATGCGTCTTCACTATGTGATTGCGTTATACGCTTCATCGCATTGTTATAACGTTTTTCCAGCATCTCTTTGATTTCAGGCCACTCTTTATCCGTAAGCTTAAGGCTTAACGCATCATATTTAACCCGTTTACGCCAAAGCTCATTCAGCTCATCTTCACTTTTTGCCCACGCAGACTCAGAGCGATCGAGTTCTATAGATTCATCTGCATCAAATTTTATTTCTTTGTCTAATAGTGTCAGAGCGTAAACAAAACGTTCAAAACGTCTCTTCATTGCCAGATTATAGACATCAAATGCAATTTGATTATTTCCGGCTTTCAATTGGTCATCTAGTTGTAATGACCAGTCAGAAAAAGAATCAATATCAGATTGAGTAAACACATTTCGGTTAAAGTCCAGCATTTCCAAATAACGATCAAACATCGCTTTTGAAAAACCATCATCCAAACTAAAGTGCTTATAGTGAGAGCGGGTAAGTCGAGAGGTTACTCGCTTACTCGCCGTTTGATGTTGCTCTTCCGGAGCCAAAGTAGGCAACTGGTCTTTAGAAATTTTTGCTTCTAAAGCCTGAGCAGACGCCGCAAAACAGATGTTAGCGGCGATGAGTGTCAATTTTAAACGGCAATTCATGCGTAGGATTTTCTCCTTTATGCGCGCAAGTGTTCCGCTTTAACCACCATTTGAAGACCATTGGTTAGGCGAACACGCACATCATCCTTATTGATTTCAACAATAGTCGCAGCCATATTGCCTTTACCCATATTCACGTTAACGTCTTTTCCTGTAGATAGTTCATCAAACGTTAGCGCGCGTGTTTCAGGTACTGCGGGCTTATTATTGGGCTTATGTTGCTTCGCTGGTTTAGCACGACGTTGTTGCTGAGGTTTATTTTCCTTAGCTTTGGCCTTTGCTTCTTCACGAGCTTTATTAGCTTGTTCTTTACGACGAGCCTGAACACGAGCCTTGCTTTCAGCTAATGCAATTTTAGCGTGCTCAACGTGTTCTTCTTCAAGTTCACCACAAGCGTTACCATCAAGGTCAACACGCACAGCGCCAGCTTTTACGCCATGAAGGTAGCGCCAAGATGAAGTGTATTGTCTTAATGCTGCTCTAAGCTGAGTTTTGCTTACTTTAGCGTCTTCAGCCAGGCGAGCGGCCAAATCTTGAAATATACCGATTTTAAGCGGTTTTGCTTCACCCTCTAGAGTAAAGCAGTTAGGGAAACATTCAGCAATATATGCAATTACTTCTTTGCTGTTTTTTAACTTTTCAGTGTTTTCCATGGGGGTCCCTGGTTTATGCGGTTTGTCCGCGAGTCGATCTGATAAATATTTTGGCTATTATAGTGAGATGCTTATGAAAAACCACTCTCAATGCTCAATTTATGCATCGTTAGCGTGTGAATTGAGCAGCTTTTCTACTTCTTTCATCAAATTTACCAATCCCAACTCATCATTTTCATCAAAACGAGCAATTTTTGGGCTATCAATATCCAATACGCCTTCCACCTTTCCTTGTATTGAAAAGGGAATCACAATCTCTGAATTACTTTGTGCATCACAGGCAATATGTCCTTCAAATTCATGAACATCATCAATCCGTTGAACATTATTCATTGCCACTGCTGTACCACAAACACCTTTACCCACAGGAATTCTTACACAAGCTGGTAAACCCTGAAATGGTCCTAAAACAAGCTGTTCCTGTTTTAAAAGGTAAAAACCGACCCAATTAGTATCTTCTAGCGACATATTAAGTAATGCACTTAAGTTTGAGAGGTTTGCTATAAGGTCTGTCTCCGATTCCAACAACGCGACAGCTTGTTTGGTTAGAGTTTGATACTGCTTTTCTTGCATGATTTCCTAAGTTCAACTTTATAATTTAATCGTAAATCGCTCTCATTGAAGCAATTTTTGGGGAGTGACAATGTGTAAAACTACCCTCTTGAGAATCTATAAGATACCTATAGGAGCGATAAAGTACAAACATCAGTTACTTTTTATTTACATGTCATTTCCACTTTGGATATTGAATACTGGAGTACGTCAAGATGCTAGGCATCAATTAATGCATGATTCAGCTATTTTTGTTATTTTGTTTTATCTATGTAAAAGAAACATAAAGACAAAACTTAGCTCGTCTATAGAGGTTATAAGCAAACATACATGCTAATTAAAGACGCAATAACGCATACAAAACATTCAAACGAGCACATTCGATTATGCCAAGGGTGTGAATTACCTGTCGCGGTTCAACACGTTCCCAGCGGAAAAAGCGCTCACTGCCCTAGGTGCAACACCAAGCTTTATAGCGGAGGAAACCATCCGTTGAAGGGAAACTTAGCACTCGCCATAACTTGCCTTCTTCTTTTTATCCCGTCTCACTTTTTTCCATTCATCAGTATTCGATTATTTGGTGTAATGATACCAGCAACGCTTCCTTCGGGAACATTCACACTCATGCAAGAAGGATTTGTAAGCCTTGGAATATTGATTCTTTTTTGCAGCTCTATCGCTCCTCTTATCGTCTGTGGTGCCGTACTGATGGTTCACTACGCTTTACAACAGCGTTGGTTAATCGCTTTTCGTACCTCTCTGTATTTAATTAAAGCGTTAAAACAATGGATGATGTTAGATGTGTTCTTGGTTAGCCTAGCCATATCCTGCTTCAAACTCCAAGATTACTCGGATATTTACCTAGGCCCAGGATTAATTGGCATCGTACTTTTACAGTTATTCAGCATAATGCTGATTGCTAGGATAAATATTCGTCGATATTGGGAAAGTTGGCATGCCGAAGATTTGTATCAATTTTCAGAAAGAGAAGAACAATGTAGCCATTGCCATTTATCGCAACCAGTCGCAGATGTATGTCAGCGTTGCCATAGCCAGCTTCATCGCAGAAAACCAAGGGCGATTCAGAAAACGTGGGCATTACTGATCGCAGCGTCAGCTTTTATTATTCCGGCAAATATTATTCCAATATCAATTTTATTTACCAATGGTAAACGCATTGAAGACACCATATTCTCGGGTGTTGCAACCTTAATCACCCGGGATATGCATGGTATTGCGTTCATTATTTTTATCGCAAGTATCATTGTTCCTGCCGCAAAAATAGTCGGCATGGGGTATATATTACTGAGCATTCATTTTGGTCAAAAACGCTTTAAAAAACAGAGAATGGTCATATATTTTGTAGTGAAATGGATAGGAAAGTGGTCGGTTATGGATCTATTCGTCATATCGATTATGATGACATTAGTTGATAGAGGTCAGATACTTAACTTCTCTCCAGGATTCGGCGCTGTCGCTTTTGGTGTGGTGGTCGTGTTAACAATGCTTGCAACAGAAAGTTTTGATCCAAGATTAATTTGGGATAAGAAAAACAACCATTAAACTGTTGATACTCAATCCACTAAGAATCTCGTTTCAGTAACCGCAGATTAGAATATGCATAACTTAAGAGAAAGATAATGAGTGACTCTGAACCACATGCGCAGCCACATAAACCCAAGATCCAAAAGGACTATGGGATTTCTCCACTATGGATTTTGCCTCTTGTAACCCTTGTGCTTGCAGGTTGGTTAGTTGTGAACGCTATCAACGACGCTGGTCAACGTGTTCAAATATACTTTTCCAACGCTCAAGGGTTGATCGCAGGCCGAACCACAATCCAATACCAAGGACTGGAAGTTGGAATGGTCAGAGATATCACTTTATCCCCTAACCTCGAGAATATTTATGTCGATGCGGATATCTACCCTGAAGCAACAAAATTATTGGGGGAAAAAACTCGATTTTGGCTAGTAAAACCAACAGCCAGTATTTCCGGAATCTCTGGTTTAGATGCCCTAGTATCAGGTAATTACATTTCTATTCAGCCAGGAGAAGAAAAAGATGACGACGACGAAGCACCGACATCTTATACGGCCCTGGATACCCGCCCTTCAGATCTTCAAGCAGAACAAGGTCTTAACATTACTTTACGTTCCCGAGACCTAGGCTCTATCTCAATCGGTTCTCAAATTTTCTATCGGAAAATCCCCATTGGTGAAGTTTACAGTTATAAATTGGATGATAAAGCCAATTACGTTCTAATAAAGGCCTATGTAAAAAATGAATACGCTCATGTCATCACCGATAAAAGTCGTTTTTGGAACGTTAGCGGAGCCGGCGCTCAAATTGGTTTTAGCGGAGTTGATGTACAATTCGAAAGTTTAAGTGCATTACTTACAGGCGCTATTGCTGTTGATTCCCCAGACGAAGGCGAACCTATTGAGCAAGCCTCTGAGTTCAAGCTTTATCGAGATCTAAAAACGGCTGGTCGCGGCATTCCAATTAAGATAATACTGCCTGATAATAATAATATTCGCAGCAGTGGAGCGCCTATCATGTATCGCGGCATCGAGATAGGTCAGATTACAGACCTTTCCCTGAGCGAAGGTAGACACTCCATCATCGCTTCAGCAGCAATCCAGCCCTCTTTTGTCGACATGTTGAATACCGGTTCTCGTTTTCTGCTCGAAGAAGCAAAAGTATCGATAACAGAGGTAAATAATTTATCAAATCTGGTTACAGGCAACTATCTAACCCTAATACCGGGTGAAGGAAAAAAAGCTCGCCAATTTACTGCTCTAAGAAATGACGAGCTGGCTAAAGAGAAAGACAACTTCATTTCCGTTCACTTAGTCTCAGACGATTCTTATGGCCTTTCTGTTGGCACCGAAGTCCTCTATCGTGGTTTTAGCGTTGGCTCAATCTCAGAGATTAAATTACTCAACGAACAAGTACGAATCACCGCGTTGATCGACAGTCGATATAAAAACTTAATAAAATCCCGGAATCGATTCTTTGTTAATGGCAGTGCTACGGCAGAATTGACAGACTTCGGTATCGATGTATCCATCCCACCAGCTAAGTTTTTACTCTCTGGTTCAATCAGTTTTATTAGCGAAGGGGCTAACAAGAGCAATTCTAAATACCGCTTGTTTGCCAACAAATCTTTGGCGGAACTCGCTATGTATAACCAAACAGGTTCTCAAAAACTGTCTCTATTTGCTAAACAGTTACCCCCTGTAACTAAAGGTAGCCCTCTACTCTACCGAAACTTACAAGTTGGAAAGGTATCCGGTTATACCCTTACAGCAAAGGGTGTCACAATTCACGCACAGCTAGAAAACCGTTATAAAAATTTAATCAAACATAACACTGTTTTTTGGAACCACTCGGGTATTGAAGTTAACGCCAGCCTGACCGGCGTCAACATTAAAGCAGCCCCACTAAAGGCTCTTCTACAGGGTGGAATCGCATTCGATTCCATTTCCGGGGTTGAAAATAGAAAGGACAAGCAATGGTTACTTTACGATAACATCGAACAAGCACGAAAATATGGAAAAGTAATCAAATTAGTATCTTCCGAATCTACCACGTTAACTGAAGGTGCTCCGATTAAATATCAAGGTGTTGTTATTGGTGAAGTGATGAAACTCGAACCAAACTTTGATACTCAACAAGTTGTCATTGATGCAAGAGTTTTACCTGAGTTTACCGATAGAGTAGCACGAAGCGGAAGCTATTTTTGGGTAGCCCGACCGATAGTGGGATTAGATGAGATAAAGAACCTAGACTCTCTTATTTCCGCTTATGTGCAAGTACAACCAGGAATTGGGGCCTTAGAAACCAAGTTCAACTTACACCAGAAGCAACAACAACCAAGTGGCGTTTCTTTTACTTTGCAGAGCGAACACAGAGGATCGATAAAAATTGACACTCCCGTCTTCTACCGTGATATAGAAGTAGGTAAAGTCACCCATATTACTTTAGGGTCATTTGCTGACAGGATCGTATCTACAGTAGAAATTGATCGCCAATTTGCTTACCTTATCCGTGACAACGCAGTATTTTGGAACGTGTCTGGTGTTGATGTGTCTATTGGTTTAACTGGTGCGCAAATTAAAGCTGGGACCGTTGATAGCGTTATTCGAGGTGGCATTGCATTCTCTATACCAGAAACAAATACATTAAAACCAATAGCGAAACCTGACCGTTCATTCATACTCTACTCAGAACCAAAAGAAGAGTGGAAAGAGTGGCGTACCGCTATACCTAAACCAAGATAAACAGAAATGCAGCCTAACAGCTGCAATTTTCTTTTTTTCGTATAAAATTAGCCCCAAATTAAACTTGCCGAGATTTTTCAGTGCATCCAAATATAAAACTACCCGACGCATTTATTGCTCAAATTGAATCTACCATGCCTTCTCACCTCAGCATGGAGGAGTTTATCGCTGCATGTAAACGACCATTAAGACGAAGTATTCGGGTAAATACACTTAAAATTTCTGTCAGCGATTTTTTAACAAGAGCAGAAACAAAGGGCTGGATACTAACACCCGTACCTTGGTGTGCTACCGGTTTTTGGATAGAGCGACATGAGACAGACAAAACACCATTAGGCAATACTTCCGAGCATATGGCTGGTTTATTTTATATTCAAGAAGCCAGTTCGATGATGCCTGTTACTGCACTCTTGTCAGAGGAAGACGACCTGTTCAAAGCGGTACTCGACGTTGCTGCCGCTCCAGGTTCTAAAACTACCCAATTAGCCGCCGCTATGAATAACGACGGGATATTAGTCGCGAATGAGTTTTCAGCCAGTCGTATCAAAGGATTATATTCAAACGTTCAACGTTGTGGTGTAAAAAATGTCGCATTAACAAATTTCGACGGGCGCGTATTTGGTGGTTGGTTGCCAGAACAGTTTGACGCAATCCTGCTAGATGCCCCCTGCTCTGGTGAAGGAACAATCCGAAAAGACCCAGATGCAATGAATAACTGGAGCAGATCTTCCGTTTTAGACATTGCAGAGACTCAGAAAGACCTTATTGAGAGTGCTTTCCACGCATTAAAGCCTGGTGGCGTTTTAGTTTACTCTACCTGTACACTTAATCTGGAAGAAAATCAGCAAGTTTGCCACCACCTTAAAGATAAGTTTGAAGACAATGTAGAATTCGAACGACTAGATAACCTATTCCATAACGCGCAATCTGCAGTAACTGAAGACGGATTTTTGCACATCTATCCTCAGATTTTTGATAGCGAAGGTTTTTTTGTCGCCAGAATACGTAAAAATGGCTCCGTTGAGCCACCAGAAGTAAAGAAACGCTTAGGCAAGTTCCCGTTTACTAGAGCTTCAAAAAAGGAACAGGAAAATATCAAAACCACTTTGGCGCACGACCTTGAAATAAAAATCCCCGACTCCGGCAATGTATGGTTAAGAGACAATGAAGTTTGGCTTTTCCCTAGGGCTCTTGAACCAATGATTGGTGAAATTCGTTTTGATCGTATGGGAATTAAGTTAGCAGAATCGCATAAAAAAGGGTTCCGCTGGCAACACGAAATGGTCATGTCATTAGCCACCGGTACAGAGAGTATTTGTATCGAATTATCTATCGAACAAGCCCGAGAATGGTACATGGGAAGAGATATACGTCCTGAAGATCTTTCAGGTAAAGGTGAAGTAATAATTAAACTTGGACCTGATGTCATTGGCCTGGGTAAATGGGTAGGTAACCGAATAAAAAACGGCTTGCCACGTGAATTAGTCAGAGATGGCAATCTATTCTAAACGATAGAAACTAGACATCTGAATTCATTCATTGAACACTCTAGTGAGGTTGCTTCTAAATTTACAAGAGCAGCCTCCCCCTTTACTGGCAATGCCTGATGCCTGTACTAGACTTACTTTATCAGCTCGAAGTTAGCGATGATTAGCGTAGGTTCTACTCTTCTTTCAATACTCAGTTTAGAACCTTTCCCCTAAGCCCAGCACGGGAAACTGCTGGGCTCTTTTTTATCAGGACATTTTTATTCTAATGGCGAGGTATTACTCAACTAGATGAATGCCATCTTTAGCTATAGTGATTTTTCCTTGTTTATATAAGCCGCCAATGCTTTTCTTAAACGTCCCCTTACTTGTACGAAAAACTGAAAATATCGCGTCTGGTGTAGATTTATCATTTAGAGGTAAGAAGCCACCTTTTTTCTGAAGTAGATCTACGATTTTTTCACTTAAATCGTCCATTTTTCCAACACCAATTTTTTGTAGAGACAAGTCAACTTTTCCATCTTCTCTTACAACTTTAACGTAACCTTTCAAACGCTTACCAACAAATAGCTTTCCAAATACATCTGAGGAAAAAATCATTCCCCAATGCTCTCCGTTAACTATTGCTTTGTAGCCAAGTTCACTGCGCTCGGCAACAATTAATTCAACTTGCTGATTTTTCTCATAATTTGCAGGAGTGTTATCTAGAATCTTATTAAACTTGGTTGTGCCAACAATTCGGCCAGAGGCTTTATCTGTGTACACATAAACCAGAATATTCTGACCTTCATTAAAGCGAGCTCGCTGTTCACTGAAAGGGACCAGTAGATCTTTCTTTTCAATACCCCAGTTTACAAACGCACCAGTTGGGTTCATAGCAACGACTTCCATTAAGCCCCATTCACCCACCTGTGCAATAGGCGATTCTGTCGTTGCCGTCAGTTGACTGTCTGAGTCAAAATAGAGAAATAGGTCTAACTTTTGGCCTACTTTTGCATCAGAGGGAGCCTGACGTTTCGGTAGCATTACACTACCGTAATCATCTGCATCCAAAAAGACACCAAAGTCTTCAATTTTTACAATTTCAAGGGTGTTTACCTGGCCAACTTTTATCATGAATCTATTCTCATACCTAAATTTGATGTGGATTATACCCAATCTCAACCAAGATGCGAGCTCCACAGATTCAGGTAGTAAAATTATGAGCGTGTTTTTATTGAAAGCATGAGTTTAAACTCAGCCATAGGTTCATCGCCATTTATTGAAGGGCAAGTAGCGACGATCCGTACCGACTGGTTAACTCTTTCTCCCGTACGAGAACTTTCTTCTAATACTTGGTCTATTAATTTTCCATCAGCACATGTAAATACAACATCCGCTTCAGGTCTTTTAAGAAATTGAGCTTCAACGGATTTAAACGCTAACGATATCGACTTATTACTGTCTTTTGCTTTATTCATCGCTAAGAAACCACCGGCAACATCGGCTCCAACGGCCAGTACACCGAAATACATGCTATTTAAATGATTTTTGGTTCTGCGTCGAAGCGGTATTCGTATTACAACTTGATCATCATCGATAGCAAGTATCTTGGGACGGCAGAGCCATATCAAAGGAACCTTGGTAAATGCGAATACATTGAGATAGAAATTAGCTTTAGTAAGAGTAGAAAACATATGAGCCTCGACTTATAACTGATTAGACCAGTAAATCGAGCACCCATATAAATGTCAATTGTTTGTTAATAAAATGATGCGTAAATTAGACCAATTACTCGGATATAGCGATTTTCAACCCTTTACTTTCAACAAACAGAGATTGCAGTTTAGGATATGGTTTCAACGCAGCCATTTTAATTAGGCAAGGTTTATTTACCTTGTTAGTTTCTGCTATAACGCGTTCTATTAGTATGATTAATGCTTCATTCTGTAAGTCTAATTGTCCTGATAACTGTTCATTCGTCCTATCAATAGCAAAAGTGAATTCCCCTAAGCTATCCAAATTAACCACGACGCCATCGAAATAATGTAATAGCTTGTCTACCAGCAGTACGGACGAAGGCATATCACACGAGAAATGGACTTTGAACTTATCTAAGCCCCTAGGCAATCCTTTTTCAGCCAGTTTATCGATAATACATGCACCATCACTCAAAGTTCTAACAAATGGAATGACCAACTCGATATCGTAGCCAGAACTCCTTAATCTCTTTACAATTTGGCATTCGACGTCGAACGCATCCTTATAAAAATCAGAAACAAACCTAGAGACACCTCTGACCCCCATAGCCGGGTTTACTTCTTTTAGTTCGTTCTGCCCTAGCAACGCACTAAATGCGTAGCTATCTGTGTGGCTCAGACATAATTTGATACATTCATGATGAGGCTTAATAGCAGATTGTATGACCCCTAAAAGGATTGAAATTAAATGCTGTTGAGGCGTTTGACCTCCCAGCATGGTATCCACTGTCGACTTATCGGTGTCCGATAGGTCATCCAAATTGATGCAAGGATGATAAAAAACATGTTCCAAGATTAAATCAGCAAGAGAGATATAAAGTTGAGTCGACGGTTTTTCTTGAACAAAATACGGAAAGACATTAACCAAGTCTAACTCAGGGTGGATCTCTTCAACGTTAGGATTTCTCATTACTACTCCATTAGGTTATTCCAATGTCTTAACCAACACACAAACACGCCAAATTTGATCTGAATTTTGTCAAATTGGCCAGCTCGGATAACGCGTACGGACATAAAGCTAAGACACGATTTACTCCACATATAAAAGGTAACACCGTATAGCGTTCAAGTGAAAAAAAAAGGCTAAAACGTACTGAATTCTGTTACTTAAGATTATTTTTTTCAACATCATGAATAAACTTAGTTTATTACTTGTATTATTTCCGTTATCTTTACCGCTTCTCAATAGAATTACAGTCGCTAAAATGCCTTTAAAAACTGATGAATTAAGAACTCAGCCCCTCGGGCCGATGCCTACCCCAGCCGAACTTGTCCTTCAGCACCCATTGACAGATGAAGTCTCGGAAACCATCGCGAATGCGCGTAAACAAATTGAAAATATTTTAAACGGCGATGACAACCGTTTGTTAGTAGTCATTGGTCCTTGTTCGGTACATGATACCGACGCCGCTCTTGATTATGCTCATCGATTAGCAAAACTTCAGGACAAATATAAGAATGAGTTATTCATTGTTATGCGTACCTATTTTGAGAAACCAAGAACGGTCGTTGGCTGGAAAGGATTAATTACCGACCCGAATCTTGACGGGTCTTACGCTTTAGAAACCGGACTAAATAAGGCCCGTAAGTTACTTCTTGATATTAATAAACTTGGCCTTGCCACCGCCACTGAGTTTCTTGATATGATCACAGGTCAATATATTGCCGATCTTATTGCATGGGGCGCAATTGGCGCCCGTACCACCGAATCACAGATTCACCGTGAAATGGCGTCGGCACTTTCTTGTCCTGTTGGCTTTAAAAACGGCACTAACGGCAATGTTAAAATAGCGATTGATGCAATCCGCGCAGCTAAAGCCCGTCACTATTTTTATTCACCAGATAAAAACGGTCGCATGACAGTTTACCGCACCAGTGGTAATCCATGGGGGCATATTATTTTACGTGGTGGCGATACCGGGCCAAACTACGATACGTCATCCATTAAGCAAGCTTGTGATAAACTTGCAGAGTTCGACCTACCACAAAGGCTTGTCGTCGATTTTAGTCATGCAAACTGCGAAAAACAGCACCGTAAACAGCTTGATGTGGCTAAAGATATCTGTGAACAAATTCGTTCTGGCAGTCGCTATATTGCCGGAATTATGGCCGAAAGCTTTATCGAAGAAGGAAATCAACCTATGGATGATTTAACCTCTTTAAAATACGGCCAATCAATTACTGATCCCTGTCTAAGTTGGCAAGATACAGCAACCATGCTGGAAATGCTTTCTGATACAATTAAAAGTGTTAATAAATAGGAGCTTATGCATGCCTTCTTTTGATATTGTTTCTGAAGTCGATACCGTTGAACTGCGAAACGCAATAGACAACGCAAACCGAGAACTCTCTACCCGATTTGACTTTCGAAATATCGAAGCAAGTTTCGAGATAAAAGATGAGATGGCGAAACTTGCCGCTGAAAATGACTTTCAGTTAAAACAGATGATGGATATTTTACGCGGTAACCTTGCCAAACGCGGTGTGGATGCTTCCGCCATAGAAACAAAAACACCTGTACACTCTGGTAAAAGCTGGTATCAAGATGTGGAGTTCAAACAAGGTATTGATACACCAATCGCTAAAAAGCTAGTGAAAGCAATTAAAGATGCCAAGATAAAAGTTCAGGTTTCCATTCAAGGTGACAAAGTACGTGTTACTGGTAAGAAACGTGATGATTTGCAATCTACTATCGCTTTAGTAAAAGAAACAGATCTAGGTCAACCATTTCAATTTGATAATTTCAGAGACTAATCCAAAGTCATTTTGAAACATGGTTACGGGAAGCTCTTTGCTTCCCGTTTTGATTTTTCCCTAACCAATGACTTTATATACCTTCCCACTCCCACATTCATCAAATACACCGGACGAATATTCTGAACTATCTTTAGGTATAAGTATGCAGATGTTATTTATTTCGGATTGTTTGCTTTCTTGAAGTATTTCGAGTAAATGCTCTTTGCTTGAAAATTGAAACCGCTCAGCGTCTCGGCGACACAAATCGATAAAATCAAAACCACAAGATTCTGGGTAATATACGACTTCTGCTTGTTGCATTACTCTTAATGTTTTTAAAGACAACAACTCAACATCATTACCAAATTCGACCCAGTTAAGTGACGGCGTCACAGAGCTATTTTTGCTGAAATGCTTTTGATAAGTAGCTTCTAATTGTTCTGCTGTTTCAGCAACTTCAACCGATCCATCAGAGAAATAAGCTTCCCAAAACAAACGTCTCTCAGTCACTGTAGGATAATGAGCTTTAATATCTGTTCGTTTTGACTCAGCAAACTCTGCCAGTAATGACACATTTTGCCCCAATACTGTTTCTATTTTCTCTCTGATGTTTCTTGTTAAGACTGGCGACGCTCCTCCGCTGGAGATAGCTATCTGAATTTTGCCCCTGTTTACTATCGATGGAGTTATGAAATCGCAGTATGGTTTATCATCAACAACGTTAACCATAACCCCTTTACTCTTGGCATATTTATGCACTTTATGATTCAGCTCAATATCATTAGTGGTTGCCCACACCTGAACATAATCCGTTAATAAATCATCTCTATACTTCTCATTAATCCATACGCATTTTTCTTGCTCAATACATTGCTTCAAGAACGGTGTCACTTGCGGAGCGACGATAGTAACCGAGGCGCCAGCCCGCATCAGCATCTCTACTTTACGGGACGCTACTTCGCCACCACCAATAACGAGAACTGGCTTGTGATTTAGATCAAAAAAAAGTGGGAAATACTGCATTTAATTCCTTATATTATCAGTTCACTCTATACGGCATCGCACGCAATTGGTGCATAAAATTAACATACTAGCTACATTCAGAACTATTAACTGTTAAATTTACTCATTATACCAGTCACACATCACTTTTTACCAAGTAACCCCAGTCACATGAGCCACCAAAACCGCAAAATGGCAAAATATAATCCTGTTTGCCCATTTTTGTGCACACTTGCACTATTTACAAACACATAACATTTAGTCATTCTAACACTTGTTCGGTTTAATAAATTTCATCTAGCTAGACGCTATAAGAATACAATAATGTTGAATTTTATAGACCTTACTGACAGATACAATAGATTGTTTTAAACCTTTTGTTCATAAAACAGTCGCTAAATATATAACAACTCAAGGAACCTTGTATCAGGTGTCACCTGGTTCAAAATGGATCATACAGGAAGGATACAAATGGCGAATAAACTAACAATTCTTGCTTCAGTCGTAGCTGCTTCTACTGCAATGATGGCAAACACAGCGTCTGCCGCTGAAAGTACTCTGGAAAAAGTGTCTTCTCAAGGATTTATAACTTGTGGAGTAAGTACTGGTCTTCCAGGATTTTCAAACCCAAACTCTAAAGGTGAGTGGGAAGGTATCGATGTTGCTTACTGTCAGGCACTAGCCGCTGCTGTTTTAGGCGACAAGTCTAAAGTTAAATATGTTCCTCTTACTGCAAAAGAACGCTTTACAGCCCTACAGTCTGGTGAAATCGACATTTTGTCGCGCAACACCACATGGACACTTCACCGCGATACAGCATTAGGTCTAAACTTTGTCGGCGTAACCTATTACGATGGCCAAGGTTTCATGGTTAATAAAGACCTCGGCCTTCAAAGTGCTAAAGAACTTGACGGTGCATCCGTTTGCGTTCAGTCAGGTACAACTACAGAGCTTAACCTAGCCGACTATTTCCGTAATAATAGTATGTCTTATAAGCCTGTTGTATTTGATACTGCAGCTCAAACCTCTAAAGGCTTCGACGCCGGTCGTTGTGATGTTCTGACAACTGACCAATCAGGCCTTTATGCTCTACGTTTAAATCTTAAAGACCCTAAATCTGCAGTCGTACTTCCAGAAATCATTTCTAAAGAGCCTTTGGGACCCGTTGTACGTCAAGGCGACGACCAATGGTTTAACATAACGAAATGGACTCTTGCTGCTATGATTAATGCAGAAGAGTACGGTATCACGTCTAAAAACGCTGATCAGATGCTAAAATCCAAAGATCCTAACATCAAACGAATTCTTGGTGTTGATGGTCCTAAAGGTAAGGCACTTGGTATTCGTGATGACTGGGGATACCAAATTGTTAAACAAGTGGGCAACTACGGTGAGTTATTTGAATCTACCGTTGGTAAAGACTCTCCACTACAAATTTCTCGTGGCGTAAATGCGCTATGGAATGCTGGTGGCTTTATGTATGCTCCACCAATTCGTTAATTCGTTAATTCGTTAATTGGAAAAATAGTTTAGGGCGGTGCATAGCCGCCCTTTATTGTATGGATTTTGAGGTTATAGCTGTATGAAACCCACAAATACTATAGCGCCTGTTACGGATTCTCCGAAGTCAATTAAAGCGGACATTCCGAAACCAAAAAGCGCAAACCTATTGTACAATCCCACTTTTCGCTCCATTGTATTCCAAGCTGTTGCGGTTCTTGCCTTGGTGTACTTCTTTTACTCTATCGTCAATAACGCTCTCACAAACTTAGAAGCTCGTGGTATAGCAACCGGTTTTGGGTTTTTAACTCAAGAAGCGGGCTTTGGAATTGGCCTTACCTTAGTTGAATACGATGAAACCTTTTCGTATGGACGGACATTTGTTATTGGCCTATTGAACACTGCCCTTGTATCATTTTTAGGCATTATTCTAGCGACAGTCATTGGATTTACCATCGGTATTGCCAGATTATCATCGAACTGGCTAGTTAGTAGAATGGCTGCAGTTTACATTGAAACATTTCGAAATGTACCGCTTCTTTTACAGATTTTTTTCTGGTATTTCGCTGTATTACAAGCACTACCTTCACCAAGACAAAGTATGAGCCTCGGTGAAGCTATCTTTTTGAACGTAAGAGGGCTGTACTTTCCTGCACCTGTGTTTGAACAAGGAAGTAGCTTCGTGATTGCTGTGCTAATATTTGGCGTTGTTCTTAGTATTATTATCAACATCTGGGGAAATAACCGTCAAAAATTGACTGGTCAGCAAACCCCGATGGGCAGAATCGTTTTCGGCCTGTGTGTTGTAATACCTGTTGTCGTATATTTCTTAGCTGGCTCCCCTATTTCAGGTGAGTATCCACAATTGAAAGGCTTTAACTTTAGAGGTGGTATAAGCATCATTCCAGAACTTGCAGCACTTCTTCTGGCACTGAGTATCTATACCGCATCATTTATCGCTGAAATTGTACGCTCGGGCATCAACGCAGTAAGCCACGGCCAAAGTGAAGCAGCCATGTCACTTGGTCTGCCAAAGAAACGTACTTTAAAACTTATTGTTATTCCTCAAGCACTAAGAATTATCATACCGCCACTCACCAGCCAGTATTTAAACCTAACCAAGAACTCTTCGTTAGCGATGGCCATTGGTTACCCAGATCTGGTTTCTGTTTTCGCTGGGACAACATTGAACCAAACGGGTCAGGCAATAGAAATTATCGCCATGACAATGGCCGTATATCTGACACTGAGTTTGGTGACATCTGCATTGATGAATATCTATAACCGTAAAGTTGCTTTGGTGGAGAGATAAAATGAAAGTACATCAATTTCAAGAAAGCCTACCGCCTCCGGCAAATACTGTGGGTGTAGTAGGATGGCTGAGAAAGAATTTATTCGATACACCCGTCAATTCCGTTCTTACGGTTATTTTAAGCTTTTTAGTTTTTAACCTTTTATGGGCCATTGCTGATTGGGCATTTATTAATGCGGATTGGATAGGAACCACCCGTGACGCATGTAGCCGCGAAGGCGCATGCTGGGTCTTTATTAGTGTACGCTGGGAACAGTTTATGTATGGCTTCTATCCTGAAGCCGAACTGTGGCGCCCTCGCCTATTCTATGCAACGTTGGCTATTTTTATTGCCTTGTTGGTGTATGAAAAAACACCAAAACGCATTTGGATATGGTTGTTTTTTGTCAATATTTATCCGTTCTTGATTGCTGCATTGCTTTACGGTGGTTTTTTCGGATTAGAAGTCGTCGATACGCATAAATGGGGTGGATTACTTGTTACCTTAATTATTGCAATAGTCGGTATTGTCGTATCCTTACCAATAGGTGTAGTACTTGCGTTGGGCAGACGCTCAGAGATGCCAATTATTCGTAGTATGTGTACCACTTACATAGAAATTTGGCGTGGCGTACCGTTAATTACCGTGCTCTTTATGGCATCAGTAATGTTACCGTTATTCTTAGCCGAAGGTTCTGATACCGACAAACTCGTCAGAGCATTAATCGGTGTAGTTATGTTTAGTGCCGCTTATATGGCTGAGGTTATTCGTGGTGGTTTACAAGCCATATCAAAAGGCCAATACGAAGCCGCTGATGCACTCGGATTAAATTATTGGAAAAAAACAGGGCTAATTATTCTTCCTCAAGCATTGAAGATTACTATTCCATCTATCGTAAACACCTTTATTGGTCTGTTTAAGGATACGAGTTTAGTGCTTATTATCGGTATGTTTGATGTGCTTGGTATTGGCCAGGCAGCAAACACTGACCCCGAGTGGTTAGGGTTCGCAACAGAAAGTTATGTATTTGTCGCGTTAGTGTTCTGGGTGTTCTGTTTTAGCATGTCAAGATATTCGATATGGCTCGAAAACAAACTCCATACTGGTCACAAACGATAGCTATATCAGTACCAACAATTCGTTTTTCTGTTTTAAAGATGAATAAACGTTGGAATTGGTCACAAGATTTCAAGGACGTATTATGACGCAGCAACAAGATTACGTAATCAACATAGAAGACATGAACAAATGGTACGGTGAGTTCCATGTTCTTAAAAACATCAATCTTCAGGTAAAAAAAGGCGAGAAAATCGTCGTTTGTGGACCTTCTGGATCGGGTAAATCGACGATGATTCGTTGCATTAACCGCCTTGAAGAACATCAAAAAGGTAAAATCATTGTCGCTGACACTGAAATTACTGAAGATTTGAAAAACATCGAAGCAGTGCGCAGAGAAGTAGGCATGTGTTTCCAACACTTTAATCTTTTCCCTCACCTTACCGTTTTGGAAAATTGCACTTTAGCCCCAATTTGGGTTAAAAAAATGCCTAAAGAAGAGGCTGAAGAAGTGGCAATGAAGTATCTGGAAAGGGTTAAAATTCCAGACCAAGCAGATAAGTACCCGGGGCAACTTTCTGGTGGGCAACAACAACGTGTAGCAATTGCACGTTCTCTGTGCATGAACCCACAAATTATGTTGTTCGATGAGCCAACATCTGCTCTCGACCCAGAAATGGTTCGTGAGGTTCTCGATGTTATGGTCGAGCTTGCTGATGAAGGTATGACCATGATTTGTGTAACTCATGAAATGGGTTTTGCCAAGGAAGTGGCCGATAGGGTTATATTTATGGATGCTGGCGAGATTATTGAAGAAAACAACCCGGTTGAATTTTTCGAAAACCCACAATCGGATCGAACGCAA
>ASRM01000025.1_pt1 | contig 30428 bp, 26 predicted proteins | sample 693238 | NCBI WGS metagenome assembly ASRM01 (sample SAMN02169242, study PRJNA158439) | bioreactor metagenome | isolation source: day 74 sample from continuous culture bioreactor inoculated with sediment... | place: Germany: Bremen
TAGAAAGCAGTATTAAAAGAAATAGGGCGATCTCGGTGTTGGTGGCGTGGTCGCCAGTCGCATTGTCTGCCACAGCACAAAGAATAAAATCTTCAACTTGTTGATAAAAATCGGGGTGGTTTTGGTGGGTCATAGCGACCTCCGTGAGTAATCTCAGATTAAATCACCACTCGAAGTTCCTACGCCCGACACTGGATTTTGCCAGTGAAAAATAAGATTAAATTTATGCACTTAGCTTGTCAATGAGTTCGTCAATTTCTACATAATTGGATATTGATTGTGATATCTTCCGCTAAAAAATCATAGGTTTTTCTAACAGTAGCTTTTCTTAAAACTCTTGTTTGTTTAAAGCTGCTCAATCTAGCTTGATGAATGTGGAGTGACCATATGTGTCCTTGTTGCTGAGAGCTGGTCTTGAAGTTGGATGATTGGCCGTTTGAAATCAAGTTATTACAGACTTTTTACAACGGTGTTTCCATATCGGATAATGTTACTCAGTATGTTTTGATGAGGACTAAGCGATGATCAAACTATATAAGTACATGAGTGAACAGGCAGCTCTATCTTTCATTAAGCAACCACTACTCCGAATATCACCTAGCCACCAACTCAATGATCCATTTGAATTTCTACCTTCGGCGTATAGCCAGATGTCTCTAAAGAAGCGATTTAAACATAACATTAAAGAGTTTATGGACTTACATGGAGCTCTTTGTTTATCTGAGACACCAGATAATCTTTTAATGTGGAGCCATTACGCAGACAACCATAAAGGTGCTGTAGTTGAGTTCTTTATTGACGAAAATGATCCGTTTAACTTGTTTTTCATTAATCACGTGGCGAAATCGTCTGATGCGAAGTTCGACAAGGTAAGCTACAGGAAAGATCGCTCCTATTTGGGTTGCTCATTAACCGACGATCTCCAAAAAATACGAGAACATTATACTTTCACTAAATCAGAGGATTGGGACTATGAAAAAGAACATCGATTTATCTTTCCCTTTACTTCAATAAGTCATGAATTAAATACAGAAGGAGAGATGGCTCGTATTGATGGTGGATGGGTTGACGACAGATTGACTCGAAAGTGGTTTGATGCTGACAGCTTATTCTTTGTTCAAATCGACCCATCAAGAATAGGTCGTATTATTCTTGGTCTAAACGCTAACATAGACTTATACCTAGGTGAAATGAAGAAAAGGCAACCTAGTGACTTTCATCGCGAGTTTTGGCACTTTGATGGAAATTTGATGAATGTAGAGAGTGCAGAGTTACACCCAAACAGATTTGGATTGATATTTAATGCGCTAGAACACAATCTATACGGAAGTACCGACATCACGTCATTCTTCACTAACTAACACACCAATAAACCCCCAATCGCTGGGTTAGTCATACTAAGTTGGCCCAGTAATCGCTCATCAGTTCTTACCCTGTGAATCTCACAAGAAACTCAGTTCCAATGATTTTGTCGACGGCGTCGTCGTTCCTATCTTAGTCCGGTCTTTGGATTCAGGTTTGAGTACATTAGAGTTGTGAGTTTGCCGCGACGGCGACAGGTGCTAGGCCTGTTTGCCCTCAGACAGACGAGAGAGGTTTCTGGTGATGGATATCACTCCGTACTGGCGAATCCTGCCCTGTGGCTGTTAGGTTGGGAATTTCGGTTAAGCTGATGAACAGGGCTTACCGGAGCTAACTACGGACCGGATATAGATAGGCTAGAACGAAAAAAGCCTGACGAATCTCTTCATCAGGCTTTCTGTATCTGGTGGCCCCTCGCAGACTTGAACTGCGGACCAATCGATTATGAGTCGACTGCTCTAACCACTGAGCTAAGGGGCCAATGGAGGGAGATTATAGGGGATGAACCCGGTGCTGTCTAGAGACTAATAGGGGTATTTGCGCTTAGTTTTTATCCACTTAAATCAATTTCAATAAAAAAGGCGAGCAAGCGCTCACCTTTTAATCAAATATCAAATTTTTAAGACTGTCTATTATTCGTCTAAGAAGCTGCGCAGAGTTTCTGAGCGGCTTGGGTGACGAAGTTTACGCAGTGCTTTTGCTTCGATCTGACGGATACGTTCACGGGTTACGTCAAACTGCTTACCTACTTCTTCCAAAGTATGGTCAGTGTTCATGTCGATACCGAAACGCATACGCAGTACTTTTGCTTCACGAGGAGTCAGGCCAGCTAGTACGTCTTTTGTCGCTACTTTTAGGCTACCTGATGTAGCAGAGTCTAAAGGAAGCTCTAGCGTGGTATCTTCGATAAAGTCACCTAAGTGCGAATCTTCGTCGTCACCAATTGGTGTCTCCATTGAGATTGGCTCTTTGGCAATTTTCAGTACTTTACGGATCTTGTCTTCTGGCATTTGCATGCGCTCTGCCAATTCTTCTGGCAGCGGCTCACGACCCATCTCTTGCAGCATTTGGCGCGAGATACGGTTTAGTTTGTTGATCGTTTCGATCATGTGAACCGGAATACGAATAGTACGTGCCTGATCAGCGATAGAACGTGTAATCGCCTGACGAATCCACCATGTTGCATAAGTCGAGAACTTATAACCACGACGGTATTCAAATTTATCTACAGCTTTCATCAAACCGATATTACCTTCTTGGATCAAATCCAAGAATTGTAGGCCACGGTTGGTGTATTTCTTCGCAATAGAGATAACCAGACGTAAGTTCGCTTCAACCATCTCTTTTTTCGCTCGGCGTGCTTTAGCTTCACCGATTGACATGCGACGGCTGATGTCTTTAATGTTTTGTACCGGAAGAGATGTCTCTTTTTCGATCATGGATAGTTTCATGATGCTGCGACGAATATCTTCTTCGTTACGTTTGATCTTTTCTGCATAAGGTTTATCTGATGCAAGCACTTGGTCTAGCCATGCTTCAGATGATTCGTTACCTGTGAATGCTTGAACGAACGCTTTCTTTGGCATTTTTCCGTACTCTACACACTGACGGATAATCAGGCGCTCTTGAGTACGAACGCGATCCATAGAGGTACGTAGTTCGTTTACAAGGTAATCAAATTGTTTTGGAATCAGACGGAATTCGCGGAATACTTCAAGCAATGATTCTTTTGCATCAGCGGTTATGTTGCTTTCGCGACCATGTTCGTTGATAGCAAGCTGCATGTCTTGATAAGTATTACGAAGCTCAGTAAATTTCTCCAGAGCAAGCTCAGGATCAATACCTACATCTTCTTCGTCTTCGTCATCGTCGTCGTTTTTATCTTCTTTGTCTTCGTCTTCCAAATCTTGTTCTGCAAGTTCAGAACCGATGTGCGTTGCAGTTGGTGCTGCGGAGCCATCGTCATTTGGATCGACAAATCCAGAGATCAAGTCGGTAAGGCGAAGCTCTTCAGCTTGCACTCTATCGAATTGCTCTAAGATGTAAGAAATAGTGCCTGGATATTCTGCTACTGAGCACTGAACCTGGTTAATACCATCTTCAATACGTTTTGCTATATCTATCTCGCCTTCACGAGTTAATAGTTCGACTGTACCCATTTCACGCATATACATGCGTACCGGGTCAGTTGTACGACCTATTTCACTTTCTACACTAGAAAGTGCTGCTGCAGCGGCTTCTGCGGCGTCTTCATCTGTGATGACATTGTCATCATTTAGCGACATTTCATCTGCATCTGGTGCAGTTTCAACGACTTTAATACCCATGTCGTTGATCATTTGAATGATGTCTTCTACCTGTTCAGAATCTACGATTTCTGCTGGTAGATGGTCATTTACTTCGGCGTAGGTCAGATAGCCTTGTTCCTTACCTTTAATGACAAGTAACTTTAGCTGTGACTGCGGATTTTGATCCATAGACGATACCCAACTTCAGGTCTGAGTGATGGTGTAAGTATGCGAAACGCAAACCGCCAATTATAACAAATTTTATTCATGCTGACTAATCAATCTGGGTTACGCTTTCAAATCAAGCATTAAAGCTTGTAGCTCCCGTTTTTCTTCGGTTGATAAACCGATACTTCTTGCTTTAGCCTGCAAGTTTTCTATTTGCTTTTCTACGCACTGGGCAAGAATATTGTCCAGTGAGTCTAAAAATATATCTTCTTGATTATCTTCTTCGAGGGGGATCTCCCAACTCGCTAGGCGAGACAATAACGCCTCATTCTTTGTATTTCGCCAATGCTCTATTAATTGGCCTGTGTTGATATGGGGATAAGTTAGACATTTATCAAGCACATCATGTAATAAACTTAGACCGGGAATGTCAATTTCGCGAACACTGGCTAGATCTGGAACAAATTTACTGTATCCCGGATTCTGTACCAATAGGGCCATAACCACTCTCATTGGTGTTTTGGCTATCTTTTGTGGTGCCTTGTTTTCGCTTTTTGCTGTTCGTTTGGCTGTTATATTATGTTCAAAAAATATTCCGGTTTTTTGGCCTAATATTTTGAGCAGCTGAGCCTGCAAATATTCGTCAGGGATCTTTTCTATCAACGGCTTAGCGAGGGCAGTCAATGCGGCTTTGCCTTCATCGCTGCCTACTTTTACCTGACTGGTCAGGTTAGTAAATAGGTATTCTGACAACGGTGTTGCGTCTCTGACTTGCTGTTCAAAGGCTTCTTTTCCATGTTGGCGAATGTAGCTGTCTGGATCGTCACCATCGGGTAAAAAAAGAAATTTGAGTATATTGCCACTTTTTAAATAGCTTAAAGCGTTTTCCAGTGCTCGCCATGCGGCTTCTCTGCCTGCTCGGTCACCGTCATAACAGCAAACCACGGTACTGGTTTGTCTAAATAGCATTTGTAAGTGGTCACCAGTGGTGGATGTCCCTAGTGATGCTACTGAGTAATCTACGCCATACTGCGCCAGTGCGACGACGTCCATATAGCCTTCAACGACTAAAACTTGCTCGGGCTCTCTGTGGGCCTGTAGCACTTCGTATAGTCCGTAAAGTTCTTTGCCTTTATGGAATATAGGGGTTTCTGGTGAGTTGAGATATTTTGGCGTTCCATCACCAATGACACGTCCGCCAAAACCAATAACTCGTCCGCGTCGGTCTCTGATAGGAAACATGACTCGACCACGAAAACGGTCGTAGCGGTTGCCTTTGTCGTTTTCTACTAACATACCACCACTGAGTAGCATTTCCTGAGCTTTTGGTTGCTGGCCAAAGTTTTTACGAACAGAGTCCCATTCGTCTGCGACAAAACCAATACCAAATTTCTGGACGATTTCACCAGATAAGCCGCGATCTTTCAGGTACTCAATAGCGTGTTTGTTTGACGTTACTTTTAGCTGTGAACGGTAGTATTGAGAAATACTGCCCATGAGGTCATATAGGCTACGTTTTTCTTCACTGTTTGCTCGTGGAGTGTGGCTAACTTCGCCACTACGCTGTTCTCTGGGAACCTCTAATCCAATTCCGTTGGCTAGCTCTTCGATGGATTCGACGAAATCGAGGTTGTCGAATTCCATAACAAAGTCAATGGCGTTGCCATGCACACCACAGCCAAAGCAGTGGTAAAATTGTTTTTCCTGACTGACTGAAAATGATGGCGTTTTTTCGTTATGAAAGGGGCAGCATGCGCTGTAGTTTTTGCCTTTCTTTTTGAGTTTTACTCGATTATCGACAATATCCACGATATCCACTCGGGCGAGTAGATCATCTATAAAGTTTCGTGGTATTAGTCCAGCCATAAATATTGGATTCTTCTACGATAGTTTTTCAATCAATATAAGTAAGTGTGCTTAGGCTTGAGCACTTATTTATAGCGACTGAGATTAAAATAGCGGATACAAACAAGCCGTGCATTCCAAAAAGGATAGCACGGCTTGTTGAAATTTATCTGAGCTTAAGCCAATTTAGCGCGAACTAAACTGCTTGCTTTGCCCATATCTGCACGCCCTTGAATTTGCGGCTTAAGAACACCCATTACTTTACCCATGTCTTGCATGCCCGCAGCACCAGATTCGGTAATAGCACTGTCAATCAGTGCCGCTACTTCTTCTTCGGTAAGCGGTTGAGGCATAAAGTCCTCAAGTACAGTAATTTCAGCTTTCTCAATATCTGCAAGGTCTTGACGATTTGCATTTTCAAACTGAGCGACAGAATCGCGACGTTGTTTAACCATTTTGGTCAGCACAGCAATGATGTCGTCGTCGCTCAGAGTGATCCGCTCGTCGACTTCACGTTGCTTAATGGCTGAAAGGGCTAAACGAATAGTGCCAAGGCGCGGTTTGTCCTTGGCTTTCATCGCTAACTTTTGCTCTTCTTTGAGTTGGTCAATAAGAGCCATAACTAAATTCCTTTTGGGACTCAGTTATTAGTACAGGCGAACGCGACGTGCGTTTTCACGAGCAAGCTTCTTAGCGTGACGCTTTTGTGCTGCTGCTTTAGCGCGTTTGCGAACTGTAGTTGGTTTTTCATAGTGCTCACGACGACGCACTTCAGAAAGGATACCTGCTTTTTCGCAAGAGCGTTTGAAACGACGTAGTGCAACGTCGAACGGTTCGTTTTCACGTACTTTAACTACTGGCATATGCCTTTCACCTCAGGGGTTATTCGTTAATGCTGGTTCCTCTGTGCCTAATCTTAAGCGATCGGCAATTAACCAGCTTGATCAAAAATGGTGCGGAATTTTAATCCGATCAGTGACCCTTTGTAAAGCTTTATCGTGGTCAAATTTTGTTTGATTAGGTAATATTGCGCTAAATTTATTATTCATGACAAAAGACGCCGAGAAAAGTATGCGCATTTTAGGGTTAGAAACGTCTTGTGACGAAACTGGCGTAGCCATTTACGATGATGAGAAAGGGCTGCTTTCACATCAATTATATAGCCAGGTAAAACTTCATGCCGATTATGGTGGTGTAGTGCCAGAGTTGGCGTCACGAGATCATGTTAAAAAGACCATTCCGCTGATTAAAGAGGCTTTGAAAGAAGCTAATCTAACGTCTAAGGATATTGATGGTATTGCTTATACGGCAGGCCCGGGACTGGTGGGTGCTTTGTTGGTTGGTGCAACAATTGGCCGTAGTATAGCGTACGCATGGAATGTGCCTGCGGTCCCTGTCCATCATATGGAAGGGCATTTATTAGCGCCGATGCTGGAAGATAACCCGCCGCCGTTTCCGTTTATCGCTTTGCTTGTTTCTGGTGGTCACACCATGATTGTCCAAGTGAAAGGCATTGGTGAATACGAAATCCTTGGTGAGTCCATTGATGATGCGGCAGGTGAGGCTTTTGACAAAACCGCGAAACTGATGGGGCTGGATTATCCTGGTGGTCCATTGTTATCTCGCCTGGCAGAGAAGGGCACTAAAGGACGATTTAAGTTCCCAAGGCCAATGACCGACCGACCGGGGCTTGATATGAGCTTTTCTGGCCTAAAAACGTTTGCAGCTAATACCATTGCGGCTAATGATACCGATGAACAGACCCGTGCCGATATTGCCTATGCGTTTCAGGAGGCAGTTTGCGCTACGTTATCCATTAAGTGCAAGCGTGCCTTAGAGCAAACCGGAATGAAGCGTATCGTGATTGCTGGCGGTGTAAGTGCTAATAAGCAGCTGCGTGCGGAGCTAGAAGCGCTAGCGAAACGTGTTGGTGGCGAAGTGTATTATCCAAGAACCGAGTTTTGTACCGATAATGGTGCGATGATCGCCTATGCTGGAATGCAAAGGCTGAAGAACGGTGAAACGTCAGATTTGTCCGTGAAAGCTCAGCCGAGATGGCCGATTGACCAGCTAACGCCGATTGCATAAGTTTTTTTATACTGGAACGGTCGTGTAATACGGCCATTTTTTTTCGTCTTATAGTGAGAAATGATACGCTGAAGATGCATTAAAGTTGAAGAATAATAAGTTAGAGAATTGTATGAATAAGTTTACCATCGATGATCGTCAAATGAGTTATCTGGATCAAGGGCAGGGGCCTGTCATTGTATTTGGCCATAGTTATTTATGGGATAGCGAGATGTGGGCGCCGCAGGTTGAGCAACTTAGCCAATATTATCGCTGCATTGTTCCTGAATTATGGGCCCACGGTGAGTCAGATTATGCGCCGGAGAGTACGCATTCATTGAAGGACTATGCTGTTCACGTGCTCGCCTTATTGGATCATTTGAAGGTGGAGGAGTTCTCTATTGTTGGGCTATCCGTTGGCGGGATGTGGGGGGCTGAAGTGGTAACATTGGCACCTCAGCGGGTTAAAGCATTAGTTCTTATGGATACTTTCTTAGGTTTAGAGCCAGAAGTGACACATAAGAAGTATTTCACAATGTTGGATGCTATCAGTAACGCACAAATGGTGCCGGAGCCGATATTGGAAACGGTGGTCCCTCTGTTCTTTTCTAAGGATGCTAAGCAGAACTCTCCTGAGCTTGTGGCACAATTTCATCAAAAGTTATCCTCAGTTAATGGAAAAGATGCGGTAGAGATAGCCAGGATCGGGCGTATGGTCTTTGGTCGCCGGGATTTAATGGATGAAGTAGAAAAGTTTGCTTTGCCAGTGCTTATTGCGGTTGGTTTGGAGGATATTCCTCGGTCGCCGTTAGAGTCTTACTTAATGCACGATAGCATTACTGGAAGTGAGTTGGTTCATATTGGTAGTGCGGGTCACATCAGTAATCTTGAGCAACCTGAAACGGTCAGCACTATGTTGAGTGATTTTTTTGCGAAGGTCTTAGGCTAGAGGTTAGGTAGTAACAATCAAGTGATTAATTGATTGGTTTAGCTTGTTTTTTTTGGCCTAGTTTCGGCTCTGTACCATCTAATAATCGACGAATGTTGTCATGGTGACGTAACAAAATTAGGCAGCAGAGCATGGCGACCGGAAGGGTATAAAGCGGTTTAAATACCCAGGCATAAAAGGGTGCAATGAGCGCTGTGATTATGGCGGCTAGTGATGAATAACGTGTAATGAGCGCGGAGATTATCCAAGTTATCGCTAGCAGCCCCGTTAACCCCCAGCCTATTGGAGCAATGGCACCGATGGCAGTGGCTACGCCTTTTCCACCTCTGAAGTGAAAGAAGATAGGATAGATGTGGCCTAAGCACGCCGCGATACCAACAAAGCCGAGTATCAAGGGGTCAACGCCCAGATAATAGCTGCCCCATACTGGTATCGTTCCTTTGAGCATGTCGCACAGTAGTACGGTTAAAGCCGTCCACTTTCCTCCGATACGGAGTACATTGGTTGCGCCTGGATTATTGGAGCCGTTCTCTCTAGGATCAGGCAGTTTGAAAAGTCGGCAGATAAGAATAGCACTCGAAACTGAACCAAGTAGGTAGGCAAATATGATCATGCTAAGTGCTAATGGCGTCATAACTATCCTATCGGGTAAAAAACGAGTAAAGTATCTGGCTAAAAAATAATACGTCTTTTTGGGGTTTATGGGTATCCGACCTGTTGCTAATCTTCATTTTATCTTATTTTAGCAAGCTAAAAAGGTGATTTCGCTCGTGTATTTCGCTTCGTTCGAACAAAATGGTCGATTAAATAAGGCTATCATCCTTCGAATGAATGATTGAAAAGGAAAATATAGGAATAATAATGGCTTTAGATATTGTATTTATTGAGCAGCTTGAAGTGATTACCACCATCGGTGTTTATGACTGGGAACAAGAGATTAAGCAGAAGTTAGTACTCGATATTGAAATGGCTCACGACAACAAACCCGCTGGAAAAAGTGATGACGTTGAACTGGCATTGGATTACGCCAAGGTAAGCCAAGCTATCATAGATCATATTATTAATGGGCGCTTTTTGCTTGTTGAGCGTGTGGCTGAAGAAGTGGCAGAATTAATTATGCAGCGTTTTTCTGTCCCGTGGGTCAAAATTCGATTAACTAAGCCGGGTGCAGTGCCTCAGGCGAAAGGTGTGGGTGTTGTGATTGAACGAGGCTGTCGATGACAACAACTTACGTTGGAGTAGGGAGTAACATTGAGCGAGAGTTTAATGCTCGCTTGGCGATCACTGAACTGTCATCGTTGGGAAGCAATATTATTGTCTCAACCGTCTATGATTGTGCATCGGTTGACTTTGATAGTTCTCCATTCTTTAACTTTGTTGTTCAGATGGATACTCATCTGGATTTGACACTTTTTTCACAAGCATTACGTAACATTGAAATAAAATCGGGTCGAAAGGAAGACGCTCAAAAGTTTCAGGACAGAGCATTGGATTTGGACATCATTCTTTTTGGCGATATCGTTTCAGTGGCATCGCCACAAATTCCGAGAGATGATATTTATCGTTATCCGTTTGTTATTCAGCCACTTTATGAACTATGTCCAGATCTAGTCATCCCAAATGATGGACGTATGATCAAAGATATTTGGTTGAATATGAGTAACCTTGAATCCCTTACTAAAGTGGATTTTCAATTTGATGGTTGTTAAATGACTTATTTTGAAGCGTTTATGTTAGCCCTGATACAGGGATTAACAGAGTTTTTACCAATTTCCAGTTCAGCACATTTGATCTTGCCTTCGGCGATATTAGGCTGGGAAGATCAAGGGTTATCATTTGATGTGGCTGTTCACGTGGGCACGTTAGCCGCGGTGGTGATCTACTTCAGAAAAGAAGTGGTCACTTTGTTTAGCGCACTGCTTGGTTCACTGTTTAAAGGGGATCGAAGCAAAGAAGCGAAACTGGCATGGATGATCGTATTAGCCACCATTCCGGCCTGTGTGGTTGGTCTGTTCATGAAGGATTTCATCGAGCTGTATCTAAGAAGTGCATGGGTGATTGCCACAACGACGGTGGTGTTTGCCTTGTTGCTTTGGTGGGTTGATAAAAGAGGCACCTTTGCCGACGATGAATATGCAGCAGACTGGAAAAAGTCTCTGTTTATTGGTGTTTCTCAAGCGTTAGCACTGATTCCGGGCACCTCTCGTTCTGGCGCAACCATTACTGCGGCACTTTATCTAGGCTTCACTCGTGAAGCGGCGGCACGTTTCTCGTTTCTGATGTCGATTCCTATCATTGCATTAGCCGGCAGTTATTTGGGGCTTAAACTGGTCATCAGTGGTGAATCTGTGCATCTCGGAATGTTGGCGACCGGTATTGTGACGTCGTTTATTAGTGCTTATTTCTGTATTCATTTTTTCTTAAAACTGATTTCCAGAATGGGTATGATGCCATTTGTGATCTACCGCTTGATACTGGGTGTCGGACTGTTCGGGCTGCTGATGTTTGGCTAAAAGCCAGTGGGGTAACGGGTGATGGGTTATCTGACGGGCGTTGCCCTAAGGGTAACGAACTGTTTTTGTCACCCACAACCCACAACCCACAACCCACAACCCACAACCTATAACCCACAACCTATAACCTATAACCCACAACCTATAACCCATTACCCATCTCCCAATATCTCTCTTATCGCCTCTATCCTTCTTTTTTCCATTTCATCTCTTATTGCTTTGCCTTGAAAGCCGTCGGCAATGATGGTTTGTACATCTACAGACAAAGCCGCCTGATATGCTTTTTTGAATAAAGTGTTCTGAGGGTAGGGTTGATCTTCGTGGCCTTTGCGGCCTCGGTGATCCGCTTCGCAGGTGATCAGTACCTGGTCAAGTTTTTCGGGCTTGCGCCACACATCCAGTTTATTGAAGATCTTTAATAGGGTGGATGGCTTTAGTTCGTCTGCTCTATGGACATTGGAATGCTGGGCACATACTGCCAGCGCGAGCTCTTTGTAATCGTTAGGGACCCGGACTCGTTCGCATAGCGTTTTAATAATGTTAAGCCCGGTATTGGCGTGCATTTTGTGACTAGGCCACTCGGCTTGTGGGGTGACGCCTTTTCCTAAGTCATGGACCTGCGCGGCAAAACGGACTTGCGGCAACGGGCTCAATAGAGCGGATTGTTTGGCGACCATCAGCGTATGAATGCCAGTATCTATTTCTGGGTGCCATTTTTCTGGTTGAGGAACGCCAAACAAGCAATCTAATTCCGGTAATATGACATTTAATGCACCACACTCTCTTAATACTGATAAGAATACTTCAGGATTTGGTGTCAATAGTGACTTTTGCCATTCCTGCCAGACACGTTCTTGTGTCAGGTGATTTAACTCTCCTGACTGGGTTATCTGTTGCATTAGTACTTGTGTTTCTGGAGCTACTTCAAAACCTAAATGAGCCAGCTTTGCTGCAAATCGGGCGACTCGTAATACTCGTAGCGGGTCTTCTACAAATGCGTCGGATACATGACGTAGTATCTTGTCCTGAATGTCTTTTTTACCACCATAGGGGTCAATAAGCTGCCCGGTATCGTCCATAGCCATGGCATTAATGGTGAGATCCCGGCGAATAAGATCTTCTTCAAGTGTGGTATCTTCTGAAAAATAACATTCGAATCCAGTATAACCGGATCCTGTTTTTCGCTCGGTTCGGGCAAGGGCATGCTCTTCTTTGGTTTTTGGATGTAAAAACACCGGAAATTCTTTGCCTACTGTTTGAAAACCGAGTGATAACATATGCTTTGGTGTGGTTCCGACGACTACCCAATCATTGTCATAAACGGGCAGGTTAAGTAGTTTGTCTCTGACGGCGCCACCGACAAGATAGATCTGCAAAAGTGAGCTCCCAATAAAGTTCGGACGTTAGGGCTTTACATTCTAGCAGTCAATGGTACTTTTCCTGAACTGTAAAAGAAGAGAATAAGTGATGTATAAGGATTACTTTGGATTTATTGAGCTTCCTTTTTCAATAGTTCCTAGTGCGAGATACCTGTTTTTAAGTTCACGACATCGTGAAGCCATGGGACACCTTCAGGCCGGGTTAGGTGAAGGTGGTGGATTTGCTATGTTAACCGGTGAAGTCGGTACGGGGAAAACAACGGTTTCGAAAGCGATGCTTGCTTCACTGAATGATAATGTAAAAGCAGGCTTGATACTTAATCCTACTTTTTCTGAATCTGATTTATTGGAAGCCATTTGTGATGAATTTGATATTGAATACCCAACAAATGCTTCGTTAAAACAGTTTACTCAGGGGATCTATCAGTATCTTTTGGATAATCACAGTAAAGGAATTCAGACCCTTCTACTGATAGATGAAGCTCAACATCTATCGGCTCAGGTTTTGGAACAGTTACGTTTATTGACCAACCTTGAAACGGATAGCCAAAAGTTGCTCAAAGTGCTGCTGGTCGGCCAGCCTGAACTGCAACAAAAACTGCAAACAGCGGAGTTAAGGCAGTTGGCTCAGAGGATCACTGGTCGTTATCACTTATTGCCTTTATCTGAGAAGGAAGTGACTCAGTACATCGAATTTCGGCTACACGTCGCTGGTGGTGAAAAGCAGTTAATTTCTACCAAGGCGACTAAGTTAATTGCTAAATTTTCTCAGGGTGTTCCCAGACTTATCAATTTGATTTGTGACAAAGCACTGCTTTATGCATTTTATAGCGGTGAAAAAGAGGTTTCGGCTCATCAAGCTGAAAAAGCTTGTCAGGATGTGATGAGTTTTCAGGCTCCAATGGTGTCTATTCAGGATGATGAAAAGCCATTTAATCATAAATTACCTTACCTTACGGCAATACTCGCTAGTTTGGTTTTAACCGGAGGGGTTTACCAGTCTGGGGATCGCTTGACGAGTATTATTCAGAACCAGCTTGAACCCTTGCCTGTCGTGCAATCAAAACCTATGGTTCGGGACAACAATGACGAGCGGCAACTTCAGCATTTTTTACAGGCAAGCAGCAGTTCTCTGGATGCGATGCAAGTTCTGTACAAGCTTTGGGGTGTGAGAGCTTCTGTATTGACCGCTGAATGCCTATCGGAAGGTTTGCCTTATCGATGTGAACAACGGCATGCACAATGGAATGAGCTTCTTTTAGAGGGCAGGCCAGTGGTTCTTAGTTTGCAACAAGAAGGCATCATTTCTTATGTTGTACTTTATGCTGCCAATAATGAAACGGCAGAGCTTCTTAACAAAGACCAGCGAATTCAGGTTCCTCTTTCCTGGCTTAATGAGGTTTGGAATGGACAATACTTGTCGCTCTGGTATAGCGAGATAAATCGCACTCTGAGATTAAATAACGAAGGGAAGCAGGTAGAAATATTGGATAGCTTAATTTCCAAAGTGTTGGGTGAAGAACCAAGTCACACGAGTTTTTTTGATAAGGCATTGGAAAGCAAGGTGATGGCATTTCAAACCTGGCAAGGTTTAGATTCTGATGGCGTTGTTGGTAATAAAACGTTGAAAATACTGGACAAGCTAATTAATGAGTCGGCACCAAAACTGATGTCTGTTGATATGGGAGTCGAAAACTAATGTCCCAAATAATGAAAGCATTAGCGCAATCTGAACAGAGCCATCAAGCTAATTTCGCCAATAACAGAAATGTAGAAAAAGGGGCGAACAAAGCGTCGCGTAAGCCGAGCCTTGTTTTGTTAACGATCATTGTATTGCTCCCGGTTACTCTATTTTTAGTATTTCACGTTTATATGGTTCAACGAGATTGGCAGGATAAAAGGGCGCAATTATTGGCTGAGCAACAGGTTATAGATGCTCAGGTAGCGCAGCCATCTGAACCATTGGCTAAAATCTTAACTTACCCTGAAATTGGTCCGTTAACACCGTTAGTAAAAGTAAATAAACAACTTGATAAGGTCGCGGTTAAACAGTCCGAAGCTATAGAGAGTTATAGCCCGCCAGTGAAAACAGAACAAGTTCAGTTAGTAGCAAATAAAACTCAAGATGATCTGCATCTCGACTCATTGGATCTCAGTGAACTTTCTCCAGAGTTAGCACAAATAGTGCAAAACGCATTGCTCGAAGATAATAGCAATGTCGCTTCTGATGATAACGAATCCAGAGCAATCATTAAACTTGTCGACAATGAAAACCAATACTCGGGTCGACTTCCTGCGATGAATCTCCAAACCCATATGTATGCTAGTAGCACGGCTCAGCGTTGGGTGAAAGTTAATGGTAAGGAATTGTATGAAGGAGATTGGTTAGACGATCAGGTGAAGTTGGTGACTATCTCACCTCGGGTGATTGTCATTGAGTATCGAAATGAACTGATCGAAGTTCCGGCGTTGTATGACTGGAATGGTTAACGGTTGCCGCTTGTATAGCACATTGTAGTTTTAAGGTTGTCGCTTCAGCTAACACTGAAGCGACAACATCGACTTACCCAGATTGGTATTAGTGCGTATCTCTGGTGCTTTCTGCTCCAAAGGTAATGTCTTTGTATACACTGGAAAAACGTTTCTTTTTTGAATTGGGTTTAGATTTAGGGGTAAAAGGGTCGGATTCTGCCTGTATGGCAATTTCATGGGATTTTGCGGAGTCAATAAACTCAGGGTCCGCCATGGCATGCTGGCGAAGTTTGTTTATTTCAGCGAGCCTTTCAGATAACGATAACATATCTAACCTCCTGCAATACTGGCTTTACATACAGTAGTATAGTGTCAATGCTATTCAAGTCAATAATTTACTGTGTATAAAAACAGTAGTTAGTCATCAATTGCTTAGTTTTATCTGTTTTGCTTTATTAATTGTAGTCGGTATGTTCCCTTTTTAATATTCTATTATTACTAATATAGTAGATATCTAGTTGATCTTAAAAGATTTGATATTGAATTTTGATCCAGTTCTCTAATTTTCTGGCATTTGAGCGCCTTATTTCTGATGAAATAAGGCGTTTGAATCAACGATTAAAGAATATCGATAGTGATGTCTTTAAATTGATAAACTTTACCACCGTAATTTTCGCTAAAGGCTTGAGCATGCTCTTGTTTACTGAAGCTGGCGAGTGTTTGGCCCATTGCCCCTTTCTGATTTGAACCTACAACAAACCAGGCTGACTTGGCGTCGATAAAGTAGTCATCTTCTGGCTTTTGCCAAGGTGTCTTACTCATATCATGTACATATACTTCTTTTATCTGTCTTTCGTTTTCTGGTTGCAATAAGTAGCTAAACAGATCTCGGGTTGAACAGAATTTCATAATATCGTCATTACCAGATTGGTACGCTTCGCCTTTAGGGCCTGGAAAATTAGAGATGATCATTCCGCACAAATGGCATTCATCACTGCTTTCGATTGCAACGGCTTGTTTTAACATCTGTTCCTGAGGTGCTTCACCACACCCGACCAAGAACACAGAAAGCGCAACGAGTAAGTGCCATTGGGTATTGATTATTTTGTACATGGACGCCTCTTTATAGTGTTTTTCGTCTAAAAATAATTAATGCAATGCTCAATGGAAATATTATCCAGGCGAACATGGCTATAAGCAAAGTATTGGTTGAGTAACTGCTGTTAATCGCCACTGCAAGCACACCACTAACATCACTGGTGCTGAGTGAAGATAAGTTAATTAATCGGAATAGGTCAGCAGGATTGAACATCATCATTTGTACCAGTGAATGCTGTGTGATCATATCACTGGAACCAACCAACAATGCCAGAAGTGCTAAATCGAAAGCCAGCACAAAGAATAACCACATGATGAGAGCGAATCCGGCCGCTTTGGATTTTTCAGAAACCAGCAAACTAATCACGTAGGCAAGGGCAATAAAACTAAGCCCTAGTAAGGTAGAGGTGAGAATAAATAAACCAAATGAACTTACGACGGACTCTATATCAGTGGTGAAACTCAGCAGTACAGCGGCACTACCAAAACCTAGGAAGGTTGCGAGTGTAATAACGCCACCCTGTCCAATAAATTTACCCAATAGCAACTGACCTTGGCTGATAGGATAAGTCATTAATAGCAATAGTGTTCCTGACTCTTGCTCGCCAACAAAACTATCATAGCAAAGTAGTAAAGCTATCAGTGGAATAATAAACACCGATAAACTTGATAAACTCGCAATAGTGGATGAGAGTGAAGGTGAGCCAATATGACCTGATGCGACGCTACCGTAATAGCTCAAACCGATAGACAGCAGTGAGAAAATAAAAGTAATTGAGATAAACCATCGGTTGCGTAAGCTATCTTGAAACTCTTTCAACGCAACTGCAAAAATAGGATTCATATTGCGGCCTCACTTGATGCTGTTTTGTTATCTTGGGCTATTTTAAGAAAGTGTTGATAGACCTGCTCTAAATTAGCGTGCTCCACTTGAATATCGTTGAGTGTGTCGTAGTTGAGTAGTGCTTTAAGCGTCTTCAACTTTAACGCTTCAGGTACGTGTAATTGGTTATTTTTGACGACAAATTCCGTCAAGGCTTTATGGTTGACCAACTCATCTTCAATTCCCTGAGTCTTGATGATCACGGGCAGTTTCGCTTGCTGACGAAGTTGAGTTAAGGTCCCTATAGCGGCGGCTTTGCCAGAAGATAGGATCATCGCTCGATCAATATGTTGCTCTACCCCAGACAATGCGTGAGAGCATAAGATAATACTGGCACCACTGTTTTTTAGTTGATCGACACTTGAATAAAATTCTTGTGTTGCTATGGGATCAAGGCCAATGGTTGGTTCATCAAGTAGAAGTAATTTGGGTTTACCTAAAAAAGCTTGAGCCAAACCTAAGCGTTGACGCATCCCTTTGGAGTAAGTTTTAACTTGTCGATGCATTGCATTAGTTAAGCCTACTTTTTCCATTAGCGGAATGATTCGATTTTTGGGGGCTGATTTTAAACGAGAAAAATAGGTCAGTACTTCTAACCCAGTTAACTGATCATAGAAGCTGACGTTTTCAGGCAGGTAACCGATATTTTGTCGGCTGTGCCATGCTTGTTTGCTTTTTGGATCCACACCACAGACTTCGATGTGTCCCTGACTGGCTGAAATTACGCCTAAGATCAGTTTCATCATAGTCGTTTTACCTGCGCCATTATGACCAAATAAACCCAGTACTTCACCGTGTTCTAAGGTTAAGTTGATACCATCCAGGGCTATTAGTTGTTTGTATTGCTTAGTGATATTTTCCAGCTTTACGACGGGATGACTCATGAATTATTTCCTATTCCATCAGTAAGTTGATTATTTTCACTGTACTGTTTTGTTTGTTCATCAGGATTTGATGGAGACATTAGAGGATGGGAGTCTTTTACTCCGGCTGGTTTTAGTATTGGAAATTGTTTTTGAATCCAACGAAGCATGAGTACTGATGGGCTATCTAACAATACTTTCGCTTCTGGGTACTTCCACACCATCTTATCGATACCATCATTTGGCTCAAATGGTGTATCTCCAATTTGGTTATTATCTAAATCCCAGCCAAGATAGTTGCTCCAGTAGTTGCCAATGCCTTTTTGGCTCCACTCTTGTTCTCGACTAGAAACGTATTTCACTTGTACTGGGTTATTAATAAAACTATTGCCAAAAATCTTACCGTTTTCAGAACCAGCAGTCAGGTGAATACCTATTTCGGCAGTATCTATATTGTTATAGCTAATGGTGTTGTAACCAGAGTTGTAAATAAACAGCCCTTTGCCTTCACGACCAATGACTTTGTTCTCTGGGCGGGTCCAGACGTTTCTAATCCTGTTATAACTGATGTCTGAGTATGTAATGAAGTTCATCAGCATGCCGTAGTCTTCGCTGTCCCGGCTCAGGTTTCCTTGAACGGTGAGCTTTTTAGAACTCATCAAGGCATAACCAGCACGTGTATTGTAGGCGGTATTATTGATAACCCGATTACTGTGGGAGTACATATAGTGCACGCCGTAGCGGAGGTCATGTATGGTGTTGTTTCGCAACTCACTCTCTTGACTGGAGATAATATACAGGCCATCGCGCGTATAACTGACATCATTGCCGACTACCTGGGCAAATTTAACAGAAGAGAGTTGAATTCCATTGCCTCGGTCCGCGGAACGCAACTTGGGGTTGCCTATGATGGTGTTATTTTTAACTAATAAATGCGTGGCTCGCTGCAACCAAACACCAAAACCATCTCCTTTTAAGTGATTATTCTCAACGGTGATATGTTCTGTTTTTTTATCCAGATATATAGCGGAGTTTTGTTCTGTGAGGTCGCTGCCCCAGTTGACGATCGATAAGTTTTCTATACGAGTATTGGAGGCATTTAGAGTGATAGCGTTTCCGGTACCATTGGCATCTATTATTGTACCTTGACTGCCTCGTAAGGTAATGCCATTGAGAATGGTAAAGTTGCCTACATAAGTTCCTGCTTTAAGCAGAACAGTATCGCCGTTTTGAGAGGAGTCTAGCAATGACTGTAAATCATCATTTTGATTAACGGTGATGACGGCGGCTAATAGCTGAGCAGGAAATAGGCCAATGATTAACGTAGTAAGCCAAGTTTTCTTTTTCAAACAATATGTCCTAATCGGATAAACGTTTCGGTATTTTAGAAGCTCTTTCACGCAGGGCGTGAAAGAGCTTGTTAGTACTGAATGTGACTACTTAATGGTGTTTAACCGATTAAGCTTCAACCAGCATGCGTCCACGCATTTCCATATGTAGTGCATGACAGAACCAGTTACAGTAGTACCAATGTACCCCAGGTTTATCGGCAGTAAAGGTAATGGAAGCTGTTGCTTGTGGGCTAATTTCCATTTGTACACCATGGTTAGTCATACAGAAACCATGGCTAACATCTTCCACCATATCTAGGTTGGTAATAACAACGGTAACTACATCGCCGAGTTTAACTTTGAACTCGTTAAGCCCATAAATTGGGGCGACAGAGGTCATATAGACACGAACTTTATTGCCGTCTCTAATTACCTTGTTATCCGTCATTACGTTAACGCCATCTTTCTTAGCGATATTTACCGTTTCAGCAAAGATAGGATCATCTCGGGTCCAAAGTTTGTTTGGTTTCACTTTGCTGCGATGTACTATCATACAGTCGTGTGGTTCAGCAAAAGTTGGTCCATCATGTACCAACTTCATTTCATCACCGGAGATATCAATTAATTGGTCGTTCTCTGGGTGTAATGGGCCGACTGGTAAGAATCGGTCTTTGGCAAATTTACAAAGAGAAATTAACCATTTTCCGTCAGCATCACGAGTTTCACCTTGTGAGGTATGGTTGTGTCCTGGTTGGTAATGTACATCAAGTTTTTGGCGTACGTAGTTTACCTTTTCACCATTGTGCGCTTTGATAGCGTCTTCAACATTCCATTTCGCAATTTGACTATCTAGGAATAGAGTAGTGTAAGCATTTCCGCGGTTATCGAATGCGGTGTGCAGTGGACCTAAGCCTAATTCTGGCTCTGCAACAATGGTTTCACGAGGTTTGATTTTGTCTGCAAACAGGTCATCTAGTCTATCGATAGCGATGACTGATACGGTTGGTGATAATTTACCGTTAGCAACAAAATATTTACCATCCGAAGAGGTGTTCATGCCGTGTGGTGATTTAGGTACAGGAATATAGCGAGTAAGCTCGGATCCTTTACGTCCATCAACAACAGGAACATTGTTACCATTATAGGTTTTAAAGTTACCGGCCTTAACCGCTGCTTCACAGCGAGCTAAGTTAAAGATAACTACATGGTCACGTTCTGCTGCAATCATGTCACCAAGGTTCATGCCCATTTCAGAGTTGTAACAGGTTGACGCAAAGTACTTACCGTCATAATCGGCGTCGGTATTATCAAGGTTGCCGTCGACCATTACCTGGAATGCAACTTCCATTGTCTCAGCATCAATGACGTTGAATAGGGAGCGATAAGTGCTGATGTCTTCTAGTGTCGTATTACCGTTGTTGTCCATAGGAATTTCAAATTCACTATTACAGATAACGTATTTGGTATAAGGCACTTTCTGTACGCGCAAACCGTGAATAGCCTGAACGTTAGGAATGGTGATCATCTTGTCACATTTCATCACGTCACAGCGGATACGAGCAACACGAGAGTTTGCTTTGTCATTGATGAAAACGTACTTACCATTGTAGCGACCATCCGTCATACTCATATGAGGGTGGTGAGAGTCGCCCATCATGATATCGGCGCTGTCGCCTTTAATGCGTTTACTTTCGTCCGTAAGCCCCCAACCTGTCGCACTGTCGGTATTAAATACAGGGATACGCATAAGTTCACGCATGGATGGTAAGCCCATAATACGGACTTCGCCAGAGTGACCACCACTCCAGAAACCATAATATTCGTCGAGCTCACCTGGGTGAACGACCGCGTTATTTTTTATTTCTGCCGCTTGTGCCTTTGCCATTGATGCAAACATTGCAGCAGTCATTGGCGCAGCAGCAACACCTAAACCGATGGCTGCACTTTTACCAAAAAACTTACGGCGATCACTGTTTACGGGAGTATTGTCGTTGTCTAAATTGGTTTTATCATCACTCATGGTGAGTCTCCATATTATGGGTGTAGGGTGCTGACATATTATTCAATTCTGATAATAGGTACTGAACCATATTGCTCTATTTTTAGTTATATCTGCCTAACAGGAATATCCGCATTACTGGTTTTCCTTTTCTTATAGGCTATTTTTTTCAGTGGTGGACATTTGTCATCATTTGAGTAGGTCATTTGGCAATCTAAGCAGTAATGACATTCGCGCATGTTGATAACGCCATCCGGTTGTATCGCCTGAATTTCACATTCTTTGGCGCATATTTTACAAGGTGAGCCACATTCAGGGCGACGTTTAAGCCAGTCGAATAAGCGAACATTATTGGATACGGATAAAGCTGCACCAAGTGGACACAGATATCGACAGAACGTTTTTCGATTAAATAAATTGACACTAAGAATGAGTACGGCCCAAAGAATAAATGGCCACTCACGGTCAAACTTGAGTAAGAACGTTGTTTTAAACGGTTCGATTTCAGCAAACTGTTCTGCAAGCGCTAAAGAGTCGAGAGACAGGGCGAACAGACCAAGCAGAATAAGATACTTAATGGCCCATAATCGCTCATGCACAGCCCATGGCAATTCAATTTGAGGGATTTTAATGTATCGGGCAAATTGGTTTATGAGTTCTTGCAGGGCACCAAACGGGCAAAGCCAGCCACAATAAACAGCACGCCCCCATAACAGCATTGTCACAGCTGCGGCACACCACAAAATGAAAATTACCGGGTCAAGCAGGAAGAGATCCCAAGAGAAATCCTTCATTAAAGCATGAAGGAAGGTAAATACATTCACCACTGAAAGTTGTCCGCCCCATACCCAGCCAATAAGTATGACTGTCACTGCTAAGAAGCCGTGGCGTAAGCGGTGCATGAAGGTTGGATGTTTTACTAAAATATCCTGGAAAAATAGGATCAATATCAGCAAGATAATGAGTGCGGATAATACAACAACTTCAACCTGGTGGCTTTGCCAGACTTGCTCAGTTAGCGTGAGTTCTGGTGGTGGAATAATGGCTGGTGGAGTATCGACATAGTGCTCCAATACATCGTAACTGCCTTTAAAACTGGTAAACTCACTATCGATGGGACCCGTTTGTCTGCGCACTAGTAGTTCTAGCTGCCAGCTAGCGCCCGGATCAAATTCGTAGTGTGATTGAACTTTAAAAACCGACATCTCTTCAAATTTTGGGTAACCCGCAGCGTATAGGTCGGAAATGCGGTTGTGGTCTAAATCACGAAAAGAGATTTCATTATCGTTTTGATGAACTTGAATTCGGTCAAATATACCACCCCGGACATAACCGGAACCTTTATAAGAGTATCCATTACCAAACACGGCAATTAAGTGCTCTCCGGGTTTTAGCGACTTTATTTGCCATTGATATTCAGCATCACCGAATAAGTTTTTGCCAATGGTTGGGATATCAGCAACGGCATAGTATACCTCTGCAAACATATCGTCTGCTTGGTTAGCCGGAACAGTATCGACATTCTCTGCACTGGTTCCATCAAATGCTTTTTGTACGGCTTTATTATCTAGATAAAGCTTTCTTATAGAACCATCGCCAGTTAATTCCAACCAGCTTCTTTGTTGAAAAACATCTGGCTTGATAGTCGATATGGGCTGAATGATATTGTTTGTTGGTTTAATGATGCCTAAAGACTCGGCGGCTTTTGTCGCGGCCTTGGTGATGGCGACATTCATGACCATCACTGTTACTGTTGCTCCGGATAAGCCATCGATAGGAATGTAGCCCTGATTGGGCTTACCTCCCACTTTGATGCGGTCTTTAACGGACAGCCCAACGTATTGATCACTAAAGTCCCACAGTTTTGTTTCTGGGATGCCAGCTAAAATTATAGGTTCATGATGTTCTAATACTTTAGATGCAAGGTATTTGCCTTCAGTGTCGATGATAACCAGCATGTTAACGGGTTCGCCAGAATAGGCGGGTATTTTGGCGATATCATTGGTTTCAAATGCGTAACCAAGTACCTCGTCTTGTTTTTTTATAACGCGTAGCAGTGGCTCTCCCTGCTTTTCTGAAATAGCAGTATGTTGAGGAAATGTTTGTTCGATAAGCGGGATAGGATCTTTTGCCGGGCTGACAAATAACGCATAAGAAGAAGACGAAAAAATGACGCTGCTCAGGAAAGAAAAAAACACAATAAAGGATTTTAGTTTTTTTAGAATATCCTCCATTTTGTACTCCACATAAACAATAATTATTAATAGTAAATAAAAGTTTGTTAATGGTGGATTGATTTAAGTCAATTTACTATTACATTAGTGTTGTGAATATGTAAAATATCAATGTTGGTCACAGATTGACGTCAGGAAAATAATGGTGGGAAATACCCATGTGAAATATAGGGTATTTATTAATGTATTCAAGTAGTTTGCGCAACCAATAGCCTTGTTTTTAGTGTGGTTTTGTTTGGTGTAAAAAAACCAGTAACGGATGTCACTGGTTTTAGAGTTGTTAACAAACTATTAATATTACTTGTTACGCCCAACCATTTCGAGATTTCTTCCTTCTAGGCATAATACCTGGAAGAATTAAGCCTAAAAGCAGGCCTGCACCAGCAACCCCGCCGCCATACATAAAGTATTTAAGTAGCAGGTCTTCTTTTTGCGTATCTAATTTTGCTCGCAATTCACGAATTTCAGTTTGAGATGATGACAATTTTTGACTGATATCCGTGTAGTTGGCTTCTAGATCCTGAATCTGTGCGTTACGTGTATCCAAAGATTGCAGTAGTCCTGCTTGTTCTTCATCTGAACTCTTACGGGCATTCGAAAGTTGTTCTTTGACGATTGCCAATTCTTCTTCGAGCTTAGGTAAACGCTCAGCCATGCTTGCCTGACGAGTGACAAAACGACTTTCAACCCAACCTTTACGGCCTTTGTTATCAACAACCTGACTGTAGCCATTGTCTTTGTTGCTGTCGACAAGATTAACCTTATCACCAGCATTGACGCTACCAATTATACGGAACTGGTTACTGGGACCAGCATGCATATAAGTAAATAGATTGTCTGCGATGTAACGCTCAGCGGCGAAAGCACTCGATGTGCTTAAGCAAACCAATATAATAATAGAGAACAATTTTTTCACAGTGTGTCCCTTTGCGATTCCTTGGGTGAGACTAAGGCTTAGTACAGTCTAGCCTTTAATATATGAGAAGAATAGTAAGAACTTTTTTTGGCTCCTGCAACAAAAGAGGGACGTAAAACGTCCCTTTATGTGCGATTGAGTCAAATATGACATTAATCTAACATTGATTAGCTAAATGCAGCTTGAATAACGTAGAAGAATACGACGGATAACAATGCACCAGCAGGTAGTGTTACTACCCATGAAACGACGATGTTTCTTACTACACCCAAGTTAAGAGCTGCAATACCGCGAGCAAAACCTACACCTAAAACAGCACCAACTAATGTTTGTGTTGTTGAGATAGGAAGCCCAGTCCCCGATGCAAGTACTACAGTCGTCGCCGTTGCCAATTGAGCAGCAAAGCCACGGCTTGGAGTAAGCTCGGTAATTCCGGTACCTACGGTTGCCATTACTTTATGACCCATCGTTGCCAGACCAAAGACAATACCGAAACCACCTAAAGGCAGTATCCACCAGGCAATGGTACTTTTTGTCGTAATTTCGCCCATATTTTCAATGGTAGAAGCAATGGCTGACAATGGACCAATAGCATTGGCAACATCGTTCGAGCCGTGTGCAAATGCCATTGCACAAGCGGTAATTACCATTAAAGTACTGAATATTTTTTCAACACCAGCGAAGCTATGATCATCTTTACGTGAGGAGAACTTCTTGCCGATATAAATATAACCACCGATCATGACCATTGCGGATACCGCAATTGCCCATCCCCAGGCATCTACACCCGTTAAGTGTAACCCAACGTGTTTAAGGCCTTTCTTTATCGTAACCAGAGCAATAACCATAGTGGTTATAAACATATAAATCGGTACGTATCGTTTGGCGTTTTGTAGTGGTGATTCGGTGTTAAATATCAGTCGCTGTGCACTGATGAATATATAGTAGGCAATTATACCTGATATCAATGGCGTGATTATCCAACTACCAACGATACCCTGTACAGAGTCCCAGTCGACGGCTTCAGAGCCAACGGATACTAGCGCAAAGCCGATAATTGCTCCGATAATGGAGTGTGTAGTCGATACCGGCCACCCCATGAAGGAGGCGAGTAGTAGCCATGTTCCAGCAGCAAGTAGTGCTGACATCATTCCGAAAACAAGTACATCAGGTTTATCTGCGAATAGTGAGGTTTCAATCACACCTTTTCGAATTGTATCGGTGACTTCACCGCCAGCAAGATATGCACCAGCAAATTCAAAGATCATTGCAATGATAATTGCTTGCTTTACTGTTATAGCTTTTGAGCCTACTGATGTACCCATAGCGTTGGCAACGTCATTTGCGCCGATACCAATAGCCATCAAAAAACCAAATAGAGCTGCAATAATAATTAGGACAGTGCCGTAGTTAGCGAGGATATCCATCTTAATACCTAGTAGTTAAGTAGATCAGGAAATATTGAGGAGAATGCTCCTTCTACGCAGCAGATGCAGCGCATATCGCCTGAACTTACATAGTGATTTTAAAATTTAAGAATCAGAAAGCATTATTTCTAAGCGCGCGCCAACACGCTGTGCTTGATCGGCTATTTCGCCAACCCATTCTAAAATCTTGTATAAAAACATGACGTCTATCGGATTGTAGTCATTTTCAATCGCCATTAAATTTTGGCGAAGTTGAATCTGCATAGAATCCGTATCGTCTTCAATCAAATCCAGTTGCTGGATCATGTCAGCCACAAGTTCGACTTCACGGCCTTTAAATCCAGTCTCTAATAACTCATCAAACTCTTGAACAACTTTATGAGCTAAGCTAGCGGCATCTAGACAGCGTTTAAGGTAGTCGATGAAATCTTCATAGATAGGAGTGGGGATTTGCAATTTGCGCCCGAGAGCACGACCTGCAATATCTTTGGCTAGATTAGCGAGTCTGTCTTGTTGTCTTACTAGATCTAACAAATCTGTGCGACTAACAGGCATAAACAAACCGCTAGGTAGTTTAAGACGAATCTCTCGTTTTAGAACGTCAGCCTCTTTTTCAAGCTCAGATATGGTTTCGCGGCTGTTCTGTGCTCTTTCCCAGTCGCCTTGATGACAAGCATCAAAGAAATCAACTAAATGAAAGCAACACTTATCCACGACCGCAACATGAGTCTGTAGAGGTTTAATAGGGGATTTAGCGAATAATCCCATGATCGTATTTACTGGCATAGTATCAAAACTCAAAAAAAATATAACCTTATATAAACATACACCATCTAATTTAAGATGTTGTCTCTGGGGGCTATAAAGTGGCGCATGTTAACCTAATAAATTGCTCATTAAAACTGATTTAGATCATCTATAGAGTGATATTTCGATCTTGCTGTTGTGGAAAATTGGCAATATCCTGTCTGTGTCATCTTTTAAAGGTAAAACTATGGAAACCGAAATAGAGCTGAAGTTTTTTGTCTCACCTGATTTTTCTGACACATTAAGAAGAAAAATTGCAGAAACCAAAATTCTTCAGAGCAGTTGTAGAGAGCTAGGAAATACTTATTTTGATACTCAAGACAACTGGTTGCGTAAGCATGATATAGGTTTACGTATTCGGCGCTTTGATGATGTTTTTATTCAGACAGTGAAAACATCAGGCCGGGTAGTTGCGGGGCTGCATCAACGGCCGGAATATAACGCAGAGCATACATGTAACCTGCCTGAGTTAATTCTACATCCCGATGATATTTGGCCTGAGGGAAAGAAAGTTGCTGTTTTGCAATCTGAATTAAATGCTATTTTTTCGACGAACTTTACCCGTGAACAGTGGTTAGTGGGCATGCCGGATGGGAGCCAGATCGAAGTGGCTTTTGATCAGGGAAAGGTCATTGCTGGCGATAAAGAAGATCCCATTTGTGAAGTCGAATTGGAGTTAAAATCAGGACAAGCGGACTCATTATTTATTCTGGCAAGAAGCCTTAGTGATGAAGGTGGAATGCGCCTTGGGAACTTAAGTAAGGCGGCCAGAGGCTATCGTTTGGCTCAAAATTATCAAGGGGATGAAGTTAAATTTCTTCCACTAGTGGCAACGAATGAAGAAGATACAGTAGAGCAGTGCTTTGTTAAGTCCCTTGAGCATGCTTTGTCACATTGGCATTACCATGAGCAGATTTATTTTGAACGGTCGTCACTGGTTTCGTTACAGCAAATAGGCGACTCAATTTCATTCATTCGTCAGATTTTAACGGTTTTTGGTGGCATAGTGCCACGACGTGCCAGTGCTATCCTGCGTCAGGAACTTAAATGGCTAGACGAAGAATTATCATGGTTAAAAACCGCTGATTATATTGATGATCTTTGTGAAGATAAGGGCCATGCGCTACGTAAGCTTGATGCACGTAAGCATTTGGTTAAAAGATTGCAGGAGCAAAAACAGCAGCTTCCTGAGAAAGGGGAAGTAATGGCGCTATTAACGTCAGCACGTTACACCGCTCTTTTATTGGATTTGAGTCGCTGGCTAATGGCAAAAGGGTGGCAGCCGTTTTTGGATGATAAAGCCCGAGAGAAGATGGTTCGAAATATTGGCCACTTTTCTCAAAAACAGTTAGATAGAACTTGGGCTGAACTTATTGAAGCATTTCCACCGGAGAGAAAGCTTTCTCGTCAGGAATATATCGACCAGAGATATCGCCTGATGCGAAATCTGTACACAGGCATTTGCTTTGCTGCCATTTATGATATTGAGCAGCGCAATAGCTTTAGGATGCCTTGGGCTGATCTCTTTAGTGGTATTGATGATCTTCTGACATTGGAACCGCTACAGGCCTTAGTGGCTGAATTGGAAGAAGAAGAACGAGCTCAGCTTGAGAGGTGGATAGCTCGCCAAGAAAGTTCAATACTTCATGCAATGGAACAAACAAGGCTTATGGGTATTGAAGCGCAACCTTATTGGAGCTAATGGCTGTTTTTGTGATAGTTAGCGCTCCGAATAAGGACTGAATGTATAGCCAATGAGTACGTTGGCTATTTTTTTGCCTCTTTATCCCGCAATGATTTTTCTAAGTTATCCACTTTCTCTATCAGTTGGTTTTGTTGTTTAACCAACTGATCAAACTGTTTGTGTGTGAGTATTACTTGTCCTTGTGACTCGTCAATTCGAGGCGTGGTGATAATGGAGGTCATGAGCCCCGAAATCATTCCAAATATACCGACACCACAGATGATAACAACAGCTGCCACTACTTTGCCGAATGTGGTTACTGGATAATAATCACCGTATCCAACCGTACTAACTGTTACAAATGCCCACCATAGAGCATCTCCCCCGTTTTGAATATTTGCTGCAGAATCTTGTCCCTCTGCGATAATCATGAGCCCTGAACCCACGGTAAGTAACATCACTAATAGGAAGAGAATGGATGCGAGTGTCGCTTCTTTCCGGTTGCGTTGAATTAACTTCCATACCTTTTTTCCTGAACGAATGATTCGAATAACTCTTAAAATTTGAATAATCCGTCCATACCGGAGCGGCTCGATCAATGGGATGCTCGCGACAAAATCAATCCAATGTGATTGTAAATATCTGATTCGATTGTTAGAACGGAAAAGGTCCACAGTGAGCTGAATAAGAAATAAGCTACAGATAATAGTATCTATGCCGATAAGGATCCTGTAAGTCTCGGGCTCTGGAGTAAAGAATAACAATCCAGAGATCACAAATAAGGATAAAAAAGAGAGCAACAGTGACATAAGGCTCATTGGTTTTAATTCATTTTTGATATGATTGCTTTTCATTCGCAGCTCGAAATAAATGGATTGAAGTATCGATTAACGTGGATTGATGGATTAATAATTGAACCCTATAGCCTGGTTTATTGCCAGTTTATATAAGAATACGTGGAGAACTGGTAATGGCAAGCATAAAAATCAAGCCGTGGGAAAGGATTATCACCGATGTTAGGTTAGTGCCTAAACTCGTTGTTTTAATGGTGTTTAGCACCATATTTATTATCGGGAAACAGTTATGGGATGCGAGCACGTTTTATAGTTCGGTTATCTCTGTTCAGAAAGAGCAAGCGATGAATATGGCCATCACAGAGGCCAATATTTTAGATAATGTACTGCTAGCAGATAGCGCGTCCAGCACGGCTCAAAATGCCTTTAATGCTATATCAGTAAAGGGAAAGAGGAGTCATTTTGTCTATTTGGTTGATATGGATACTAAAAAAATATACGGCCACTCCACTTTTTCTTCGTTAAGCTCCGTCTCAGGTTTAACTGACGATGGACAGCAATGGTCTCAACTTTTATCTGGTGCTAAGTCGAGTGTTGGTTATGAGCTCAATGACGGCGAACAATTGGAACATGCGATTAAACTAAAGAAGGCCAACTGGATGGTGGTGGTTTCGCAAAGTTCAGAAGTTGCTCAGGAATATTACGACAAATATTTGATTCAGATGGTATGGCAAACACTGGCGATGATTGTGGTATTTGTCGGTTTATTGATGGGTGCTGCCCACGTTATGCTTCGCCAGACCAATTATATTGCTGAAAGTATCAAAGTGATGGCCAGTAAAAACCTTTCTGTACCTATCGAATTGGACTGCAAGGATGAGTATGGTGATCTGGCTCGCGAGCTGGAAAAAACCCGTACTCAGCTTCAAGAAGTGATTAAAGCCCAAATTGATTCTTCTCAAGAGTTATCGACTATGACTGAGATTATGACTATTAGCATGTCAGAAACGAAAGAGTCATCTCAAGAGGAGTTCAATGAAATAGATCAATTGGCAACCGCTATGAGTGAAATGACCAGTACGGTTCAAACCGTTGCTGAGCATGCTAAAAATGCTTCGTCTGTCACAGAGAATGCATCAGAACAGGCTAAGACGGGACAAACATTTGTTCTGGATAGTGTGAACAAAATGAGAGAGCTCTCTTCCGATATTAGAGACTCAGCGCATGCTGTTAATCAGGTTGAAGAACGTGTAGAAGCGATTGGTAGTGTTGTTGGTACTATTCAGGGGATTTCTGAGCAAACCAATTTACTGGCATTGAATGCCGCGATTGAAGCGGCGCGTGCTGGT
>ASRM01000033.1_pt1 | contig 27294 bp, 21 predicted proteins | sample 693238 | NCBI WGS metagenome assembly ASRM01 (sample SAMN02169242, study PRJNA158439) | bioreactor metagenome | isolation source: day 74 sample from continuous culture bioreactor inoculated with sediment... | place: Germany: Bremen
AAGCTGCTTAATAATTAAGCAATTAGTGACAACTGCCTTGAAAAACGCCGGTAATAGCGATTGGATAACATCATTCAAAGGGTTGGAACTGCATAACTTAATTAATTTAGGATAAAACTTGACTGATAGCTAAACAAATAATTTATGATGTCATCCAATTAGTTTTTCCTGATTAGAATAGACATTCAAACAATATAAAGTAATTCCATATTTAATTTATTGTCAAACGGTTCCATTAACACCAAAATTTATTTGCGACCGACTATACAATTTCAATGAAAATTACTATAGGTAACGGCGAGGACATAAGGAAATTATCGGTAACTAAAAAAATGGAGGAGAGCTTAGAATAAAGTTTTCATTTATACTTTCTATTTAAGCTCTCTATATTTCTGTGGCTTATTAGATCTGTTTGATCTGCAACTCTTTGGGTACTTCAAAGAACATGTTCTCTTCACGTCCCTGAATTTCTTCAATTTCTTTAGCACCTAATGATTGTATTCGCTCCAGAATATTATTGACGAGCTCCTCTGGTGCCGATGCGCCAGCTGTCACACCTATCTTAGTCACACCAACAAACCATTTAGGATCAATATCTTCTGGGCAGTCGGTTAAAAAACCTTTTGTACCTAGTTTCTCAGCTAGCTCTTTTAAACGCGTTGAGTTTGAGGAATTTTTTGATCCAACTACAACCATCACATCGACCTTCTGCGCTAACGCTCTAACGGCATCTTGTCTATTTTGAGTTGCATAGCAAATGTCATCTTTACGTGGGCCTTGAATATCTGGGTAAACCTCTCGCAATTTAACGATAACATCCGACGTCTCATCGACAGAAAGCGTTGTTTGGCTAACATAATGAAGATGAGAAGGGTCTTTAACTTGAAGATTATGTACATCTTCTGGTTTTTCAACCAGGTACATTCCCCCCCGTGCACTTGAGTACTGCCCCATAGTTCCTTCCACTTCAGGGTGTCCTGCATGGCCAATTAAGACCACTTCCATATTCTTTTTACTCGCACGAGCAACTTCCATATGCACTTTTGTAACCAAAGGGCATGTAGCGTCAAATACCGTTAAAGTACGGGCTTTAGCTTCTTCACGAACGGCCTGCGATACGCCATGAGCAGAGAAAATGACAATATTATCGTCAGGTACTTCATTGAGCTCCTCAACAAAAACCGCACCGCGTTGCTTTAAGCCTTCTACTACGAAGCGATTGTGCACGACTTCGTGCCGTACATAGATAGGTGGCTGATACATGTCGAGTGCTCGTTCAACAATGCTAATGGCGCGATCAACACCGGCACAAAAACCACGTGGGTTAGCGAGTAATACTTTCATTTTATTGCTCATTTTTGTCTCTTTATCATGCCTATTCTACAGATAAAATTTCCACTTCGAAAATGACATCTTGTCCCGCAAGCGGGTGATTAAAATCTACCGTTACTGAATCACCTGCTATTTCTGTAATGATACCAGGGATTTCTACACCGTCCGGTGCTGTAAATGCCATAATGGTTCCGACTTCAGCGCTGGTATCACCAACAAATTTACTGCGATCCATATGATGAATATTATCTGGGTTTGGTAAGCCGAATGCATCTTCAGCTTTTAATTTAATCGAACGCTCGTCACCTTGATTTAAGCCAAAAAGCAGCTTTTCAAAATTATGACTTAAACTTCCGTCACCCATCAGTAACTTAGCTGGTTTACCTGAAGTACGGGTACTGTCCGCAATTGAATCATCGTTTAATTTGATGGTGAAATGCATGGTTACTACACTGTCAGACTGAATTTGGCTCACAACTACTTCCTTGGTCAATTAGAACAATAGATCTCAAACTACCTAAAAATACTCTTTTTAATAAGCACAGGTTGATAGTGACTCAACATCTTTAGTTTTGTCCCCTATTAAACCATCAAGCTAAGATCGAAAAAACCATTAGTTTTGTCCGGTTGATTATCTTTGTGAGTATAAAAATACAAAAACACCAGAACATGTAGTTCTGGTGTTTCGGTCGTACCGATTTGTGCCTGACGCTAGCTCTGTTTTTTTCGGAACCCGTCAAGAATGATCATCGCAGCACCAATGCAGATAGCGGCATCAGCCAAATTAAATGCAGGCCAATGATAGTTCTTCCAAAAAACATCTAGATAATCTACAACAAAACCGTGTACCAATCTGTCATAAACGTTGCCTAAAGCCCCACCCACTATCATCGCATAAGCTATGTTATTCCATTTCTCTTTCGCGGGTAACTTAGACATCCAGAAAATTAACATGCCACACACAGCAAAAGCGATAGCGGTGAAAAACCAACGTTGCCATCCTGCTTGGTCGCTCAAGAAACTAAATGCTGCGCCATAATTATGGACATAGAGAAAATTAAAAAATGGCAGCACTTCAATACGGTTATCCCAGCCATAACCCATGCCGTTCATAACCAAATATTTAATGCTTATATCAGCTATAAATACCAAAGCAGCCAACCAAAGCCAGCGAACTCCAGATTGTTTTAATGTTAGCGTTTGTTCACTCATTAATCTTCCTAAAAACAGCCCCAGCAAAGACTGGGGCGGTTATAAACATAAAAAGTTCAGCAATACTCAAGAACTGGTGCGTTGTTGCTAGGCGAAGTTACGAGCCTCACCCTCACCTTCAACATTAGATACACAACGGCCACAGATTTCTTCGTGACCTTCGATCGTACCTACATCAGTTACATGGTGCCAGCAACGGTCACACTTCTCAGCTTCAGATGCATTCACGTCAACAAACAAGCCTTCAATATCGGTTTCTTGTGCCGAATCAGACTTATCAGCCAGCGCTTTTACTTCCGCTTTAGACGTAAGTAATACGAAGCGTAATTCATCTTCTAGCTTATTCACATTAGCTGCAAGTGCGTCATCGACATACAAAGTTACTTCAGCCTGAAGAGAACCACCGATAATTTTTTCACTACGTGCTGTTTCAAGAAGTTTATTTACTGCACCACGAACATCTTGAATCGAGCTCCAGAATTCGTCATTTAGGTCTTCACCTTCATTTAGCCCGAACAATCCATCAAACCATGTTTCGGTAAAGACGAATTTATTTCTCTCACCTGGCATCTGGTTCCAGATTTCATCTGCAGTGAAAGACATAATTGGCGCCATCCAGCGAACCAATGCTTCAACAATATGATACAGAGCTGTTTGACAGCTGCGCTGTGCCAGTCCACCTTGTTTAGCTGTATATTGGCGGTCTTTAATTACGTCTAAGTAAAATGACCCCATTTCGATCGAGCAGAACTGCATCAGGCGTTGTGTTACTCCGTGCGTATTGTATTCATCGTACGCTTTAACAATCTCGTCTTGTGCGGCTTTTGCCCGTCCAACAGCCCAACGATCTAATGCGATCATTTCATCAGCTGGAACCATATCTGTTTCTGGATTAAAGCCGCTTAAGTTGGCTAGGAAGAAACGAGCAGTATTACGAATACGACGATAAGCATCCGCACTACGTTTTAGGATCTCATCAGAAACGGCCACTTCACCAGTATAATCTGTTGATGCAACCCATAGGCGAAGAATATCAGCTCCGAGTCTGTTGGTGACATCTTTTGGTGCAACGACGTTACCCACAGATTTAGACATCTTGCGTCCTTGTCCATCAACAACAAAGCCGTGAGTCAAAACTTGTTTATAGGGAGCGACACCTTTCATTGCAATAGAAGAGATCAACGAAGACTGGAACCAGCCGCGATGTTGATCTGAACCTTCTAAATACATATCTGCGCTATGGCCATTAAACTCTTCACGGCTATCCACTACCGCAGAGTGAGTAACACCAGAATCAAACCAGACATCGAGTGTATCCAGTACTTTTTCATACTTAGCAGCATCGTCTTCACCCATTAGCTCAGCCGGTTCAACATCCCACCACGCTTGAATGCCTTTTTGCTCTACTAATTTTGCTACTTTTTCAATAAGTTCGACTGATTTTGGATGTAGTTCAGATGTCTCTTTATGAACAAACAGAGCAATAGGTACACCCCAAGTACGTTGACGAGAAATACACCATTCTGGACGACCTTCGATCATGCCTTCAATACGGCTTTGACCCCAATCAGGGATCCATTGAACGCCATTGATGGCTTCTAATGCTTTTGCACGTAAACCAGCCTGATCCATTGAAATGAACCATTGTGGTGTCGCACGGAAAATAATTGGGGTTTTATGACGCCAGCAATGTGGGTAGCTGTGTTCATACGCATGATGATGAAGAAGCGCACCACGCTCTTTTAATACTTCTAATACGGCATCGTTCGCTTTAAATACGTGCTGACCTGCAAACAACTCTGTATCCGGCAGGAATACGCCATTTGAACCAACAGGGTTTGCAACTTCAAGATCATAATGCTGACCGACAGCGAAATCTTCCTGACCATGTCCCGGTGCAGTGTGAACAACACCAGTACCTGCTTCAGTAGTAACGTGGTCGCCAAGAATGGCAGGCACATCAAAATCGTAAAACGGATGTTGGAATCGAACCAATTCTAGATCGGCACCTTTACAGAAGCCCAGATTATGGAAATGCTCAATACCCGCACGGTCCATAACGTCTTTAGCCAGCTCTGAAGCAACCAGAAGACGCTGAGGTTTGTCACCTTCAACCTGAATAAGTACATATTCAAGATCGGCACGAACAGCAACAGCTCGGTTTGCAGGAAGTGTCCATGGCGTTGTCGTCCAGATAACAACAGCGATCTGACCTTCACCTTGATGACCTTCTGTGAGCTCAAACTTATCAAGCAATGCCGTTTCATCTACAGCGTTAAATTTAACATCAATAGAAGGAGATACTTTATCTTTATACTCTACTTCAGCTTCTGCTAAAGCAGAGCCACAATCTGTACACCAGTGAACCGGTTTAAAACCCTTTAACAAATGACCTTCATCGGCAATTTTGCCGAGCGCACGAATGATATTCGCTTCGGTATTAAAGTCCATAGTGCGATAAGGCTTATCCCACTCACCCATAATACCAAGACGTTTAAAGCTCTCTTTTTGGCCTTCAACTTGGCCAGCAGCATAGGCTCGACATTTCTCGCGAAACTCAGCAGCGGTCACTTTCTGACCCGGCTTACCTACTTTTTTCTCTACCATTAATTCAATTGGCAAACCATGACAATCCCAACCAGGAACGTATGGCGCATCAAAATCAGATAATGTTTTAGATTTGATAATAATGTCTTTAAGAATCTTGTTCAGTGCGTGACCGATATGAATATCACCGTTGGCATACGGGGGGCCATCATGCAATACGAAAGATTTCTTACCTTTCTTTGCTTTACGGATTTCACCGTAAAGATCTTCTTTATACCAACGCTTAAGCATTTCTGGCTCACGATTGGCCAAATTACCGCGCATTGGAAACCCTGTTTCAGGTAAGTTCAGGGTATCTTTATAGTCAGTCATTGATTCTTAATTCCGTTGTGTTGGGCGAAGTTAGACATTATTTAGCTAATGGGATTATCCAGCTAATTCTCAAGCTGATGCAGCCACGCCCTCGCAGCCTCAGCATCTAATTCAATTTGTTTTTTAAGCGCTCCAAACGACTCGAAACGCTGTTCATCTCTCAATTTCTTTAATAATGAAACTTCAAGTTGTTTACCATATAAGTTTTCATCAAAATCAAACAGATGTACTTCCAACTGCTGGCGAGTGCCATTAACTGTAGGTCGTTGACCAATGTTAGCAACACCTCCTACAGGAGTACCACCGAGACCATGAACTTGTACTACATACACACCAGAGACAGGAGATACACATCTTTTAAGTGGAATGTTAGCGGTTGGAAATCCAATAGTTCTCCCCAACTTTTGTCCATGAGAAACTCGACCATTGATACTATATGCTCTGCCTAAATACATTTCTGCACTTGCAATATTATCGTCTGCTAATGCTTTTCTAATCGAAGTGCTGCTGACTCTATGCTCCCGAACGCAAAAGCTATGAGTGTTAACAACTTCAAATCCGTATTTTTTACCTGCAGCTTTTAACATATCAAAATTGCCGGCTCGATCTCTGCCAAAGCAAAAATCATCACCAACAACCAAGAACTTAACACCCAAACGTTTGACCAACAAGTCACTAATAAATGACTCTGCGGGCCAATCTGCAAAGCGCTTATTAAAATTGACACATAATAATCGATCAATTTTAAGTTTGCTTAACTGAACAAACTTATCTCTTAAGCGAGTCAGTCTTGCTGGTGCTTTTTCTTTAGCAAACAGCTCCATAGGTTGAGGTTCAAATGTCATGACGACAGAAGGCAGTTGTAAGAATTTGGCTTGCTGTGAAACTTGTGCAAGCACTCGCAAATGCCCTAAATGAACACCGTCAAAATTGCCTATAGTTAAAACACAACCATTATGGTGTGGTTTAATGTTGTGAATACCTCTAATCAATTCCATTTGGATTGGCTGTAAACTCGATATTGGTTAATTTGATTTGTATGAAACCGACGGATTATATACCAATCCGTATTAGTCCGTAACTGCTTTTAGATGATTTAAGCGTATACCTAAAATAACCGCTGTAATTATATAGACTAAACCACCAATGCCGATAAGCATAGCTAGCATCATTATACGCTCAGTGATGCTCCAATCCAGCCACACGTCTATTGTTTGAAGCTGCCACAAAATAGTAGCAATCATCACACACCCAGCAACAATCAACTTCAGAACAAAAATGACCGTTTGCTTAGTAAGACGATAAACGTCCGCGATATAGAGCCCTCTGTACAAAAGCAGCATATTGACTAAAGCAGACAAGGCTGTCGCCATTGCCAGTCCAACATAACCGTAAAAATAAGCAAAAATAGCATTAAATACCATATTTGAAACCATAGCAATAATGCCATATTTAACTGGCGTTTTAGTATCTTGACGAGAGAAGTATCCTGGAGCCAAGACCTTTATCAACATAAAATTTAACAGACCAGAAGCATAGGCGATAAGCGACATCGATGCTTGATCTACGTCATGAGGAGTAAACTCTCCACGCATGAACAGCACCATTAACATAGGTTTAGCTAATACTATCAGTCCTAGCATCGCAGGTAGGCCTAATAATATAACCATGCGAACCCCCCAATCCATAGTGTTCTTGAAACCCTGGCTATGTGAATCCACATGCTTTCTTGAAAGTGCCGGCAATATAACCGTGGCTATTGCAATACCAAATAACCCCAATGGAAATTCTAATAGTCGGTCTGAGTAATAAAGCCAGCTTATAGACCCTGTCGTTAGAAAACTGGCGATAAATGTATCAAATAGTAAATTTATCTGGCTGACAGAAACACCAAATAACGCAGGAATCATTAAAGTCCGAATTTTGGTCACCCCGGGATCATGCCATCCCCACTGAGGCTTAACTAAAACACCTTCTCTTATCAAAAAAGGGATTTGAAATGAAAATTGAACCAGACCACCAAGGAAAACCCCTATAGCCAAACCTATTTCAGCCTGCTCAAGATTCGGAGCAATAAACACCGCAGCCGCGATGATCATTATATTAAGAAATACTGGTGTAAAAGAGGATACTGCAAACTTACCTAAGGTATTCAGTATTGCTCCAGATAAAGCAACAAAAGTGATAAACCATAAATAGGGAAAGGTTATTTTCAACATAAGGCTGGCCAATTCAAACTTGTGAGCCGAAGGGCCATCATTTAACCAATCGAGATACCATCCTGCACCAAACAAGGCCGTCACCACGCCAGAACCTAGAACGCCTATCGCGGTCACAAAGGTAACCAGAACGCCTAGAGTTCCAGACACTCTGGCAATTAAAAGACGCGTTTTTTCTTTGTCGCCTGCGGCATGATATTCCGTTAATACCGGAACAAATGCCTGAGAAAAAGCCCCCTCGGCAAATAAACGACGTAAAAAATTTGGAATTTTATTGGCAAAGAAAAAGACATCGGCGCTTGCGCCTGCCCCCATTAAATTTGCCACAACTACGTCCCGAACCAAACCAAGAATACGGGAAACGAATGTCATCAGGCTTACAACTAAGCCAGATTTTAAAAGTCGCTTACTCACAAATACCTCTTAAGAGTATGCATCAATGCTTTAAATCTATTGCTATCGATATTTAATGGCATTGATACTGAAATGCTGTTAGAATCCACGCCATCTTAACCGCGTTAACCTAACTATTCCAAATTTGTGTGGATTAGATGGGTTTTTGCACAAATCATTTGACATATTGGCGATAAAGAGGCATATTCCTCCGCCTTAAATTGTCACCGAACTAAGTTTTTGGGAGTTAGACCCTTGGCAAACAGTAAATCTGCTAAGAAGCGCGCTATCCAAGCTGAGAAACGTCGCCAGCATAACGCTAGCCGTCGTTCAATGATGCGCACTTACATGAAAAAAACCATCTCTGCTATTGAAGCAGGCGATAAAGAAGCTGCAACTGCTGCGTTAGCTGTAGTTACACCTATCCTAGACCGTATGGCTACTAAAGGCCTTATTCATAAGAATAAAGCAGCTCGTCATAAGTCTCGTTTCACTGCAGCTATCAAAGCTCTTTAATTAGACGCTGAGTTTCTGCATGAAAACAAAAAACCGGCTTTCGCCGGTTTTTTTTATTTCTAAATACCAATAATAATCAATTTTCCCTAAATTATTTTTAGGTATCAGGATTATTATTGGTATTTGTTTTTTGATTAAGCTCCACAGTACAACGAATGCAATAGTTTGATCATCTCTTTCACTTCACGACTACTCAATGAATAGTAGACAGTTTGAGCTTCTTTACGTGTTGCCACTAGGCCATCTCGACGCAACCAAGCTAAATGCTGCGATAGCGCAGATTGACTGAGTTTAAGCATTGTACAAAGTTCACCTACGGAAAGCTCCTGCTCATGAAGAATACACAATATTTGTAATCTTCTTTCATTTGCCATTGCCTTCAGTAAGGCCACGGCCTTTGCGGAGTTTTTCTCCATATCCTGCAGGTTCATTTAATCGCCTCCATCAAACTGGGGTAACTGAGCTGGAAATGTAAATACAATTCCATTCTAACAATATGGTTTATTTATAAAAAAAACAATATTGCATCCCCGAATGGTAATACAATAAAGAGTCATATAGAAGAAGTATGTCTATTTATTAACAAACCACATATTATAAGCAAGCCGAAAATACATAAATTTGAGCTATGCTACAAAATCAGTCAAATAATTGGCTAAAGTCAGCATCACATACATTTTTAACTGCCGGATGCTGAATCATTCGCTCTGCAAAGATCACGTAATACTCTTCTTTTAGCTCTTTGACTTCACCAATTAATTGGAAAGCATTTCTTTCACTAAGTTCAGATAGATAGAGGTTAGGGGCTAGATAAATGACATCAGGGTGATAACTTGCGAAAGCTTTCATCAAAGCAACATCGTCAAATTCACCCAGTATATTGGGTTGAATACCTTGCCTGTCAAACCAAGCAGTAACTTTCCGCCCCATAGATGTACGACTTCCAGGTACCAATAGCTTTCGTTGTTCCAGTATTTCAGGAAAGTGATAATCATCAATGTTACCTGAATAGAAAAAACTCAAAGAACACTCCCCAAGTTTTTTGCTGTATAAACCCGGTAGCTGGCTAGAGTCAATAGGACAATCAGATAAAATCATATCCAATTTATGCTGTGCTAGTTGCTCCAATAACATTTCATGAGTTGATTCAAAGCAACGTAAATGAATGCTGCTATCTTCAGGAATCGTAGTCATCAAGACTTTGCTCACCAATCTCTTAGATAAAGCATCCGCTACGCCGACATCAAAAAGTAAATTTGATCGCTGGCTATAATTGACAATATCCAGCATCTCATAGCTCAAATCAAACATACGATCAGCATATTTATAAATTAGCTGTCCCAGTTCAGTAGGTTCAACATTACGACCAACTCTCTTGGTCAACTTGCCATTAATTCTATCTTCCAGAGCTTTGATTTGTCCTGTCACCGTTTGGGGGGTAAGAAACAAAGCATCTGCTGCTTTTGATACAGAGCCTTGCTTACAGACCATCCAAAAATAATAAAGGTGATTATAGTTAAGGTGTGACATTGCAGTTTAGTCCTAGCTGGATTAATCATTAATTTCGTAATCGACTATTAATCGCAATTACCGAATACTTCTAGCCAATATACATACTTATACCGAAAGTTTTACATAACAATATGACACCATTGTCATCAAAATTTGAAAAAAAATGTAAAATTTCCAAGCTAAAACCCAAAACAACCAACATACAGAGATGAATTTAACTTGAAATTACAATAACTTAACCAGGCATTAAACTATCGCAAACGGTTGCTTTTATTGATTTTCAATAGAAGTACATTTTTACAAAACTGTCATATTAGTGAAATATTCAACCTCTACTATCGCGAACAGATTAGTTAAATGACCAACAATCTGGGTCACGGAGAAAAATTATGAACCAAGCATCAACGGCAACCGTTAACGCACCTGAACAGAGATCTATTCGTTGGATTCGCTGGGCCAACTTGGTATTCATGTTATATCTACTGCTTTTAGCAGTATCGATGGTAGGCGGTGGTTTCAAACTTGCTGCTGGAGAACAAGCAAAAACACTTTTTGAATTCGCCTCTCACCCCATTGCAGGACTTATGATCGGATTAGTGGCGACCGCCCTAATTCAGTCTTCAAGTACCGTTACTTCAATCATTGTTGGCTTAGTTGCTGGTGGACTTCCCGTAGAAACCGCCATCCCTATGATAATGGGCGCTAATATTGGTACAACTGTCACTAATACCTTAGTCAGCTTGGGTCACCTTCGTTGCAAACACGAGTTTAAGCGTGCATTTGCCAGTGCGACAATCCATGATTTCTTCAATCTACTTGCCGTTGTCATTTTCTTACCTTTAGAAATGATGTTCGGTATCCTAGAAAAGATTTCTCATTGGTTGATATCTCCTATGTTAGCCACTGGTGATATGAGCATTAAAGGCTTCAACTTTATTAAACCAATTACAAAACCAGTCATCTCTGCGATAAAAGAGCCTTTAAGCTCATTCGGGGATGTTGCAGGTGGTATTACTTTAATTATTCTTGGTATCGCAACCGTCTTTATTGCTATTACCGTCATGGGTAAGCTTATGAAGAAGCTAATGGTCGGCCGAGCGAAGGATATTTTGAAACACGCTATTGGTAAAGGCCCACTACATGGTATTTTTTCAGGGTCTATCGTCACCATATTAGTACAGTCATCATCTACGACAACCAGTCTAATGGTACCACTCGTTGGAACTGGCGTTTTGAAAGTACGTGACGTTTATCCATTTACTTTGGGAGCAAACATCGGTACGTGTATTACAGCATTGCTAGCAGCGACCGCTGTGACTGGAGAGTTTGCTGTTTTTGCATTGCAAATCGCTCTGGTTCACCTGACCTTTAATATACTGGCAACGGCATTCATATTTAGTATTCCGTTCCTAAGAGATTTACCACTGAAAGGTGCTGATATCATTTCAACGCTTGCAATGGAAAACAAATCTGTTGTGGTTGCTTACCTGATCTGTGTATTCATCATTATGCCGGGCACTATTCTCGCATTAACAATATAAACGGCAATAATAGAAAAAGCCCCCAACACTTTTGTGTTGGGGGCTTTTTTGTATTCAGCGTGAAACTGGCCGTTTATCTCGTCTCTTATGCTTTATTATCTAAACAGAAAACGGATACTTGATGGCTTCATGAGACTCATACCCAATCACTTCAAAGTCATCTAACGTAACCCAGGTTTCCAGATCTTCCAGAGATTTTATCTTAGGGTTTATCTTAAACTGCGGTGCAGTTAGCGGTTCACGTTTAAGCTGAACATCTCGCATCAACTCTAACTGATCCTCATAAATATGGGCATTGACGATCTTATGAAACGCTATTCCGGGCTTGTGACCAGTTATTTGAGCCATTAGAGCCAAAAAGACATAAACTTGCACCATATTGAAGTTCAGCCCTAGAGGGACGTCACAGGAACGCTGAGTGCTGTTTAAATATAAAGTGCCATCCAATAAAGAAAAATGGTGACTGTACATGCAAGGACGTAAACAACCCATATGAAATTCACCTGGGTTATAGAAATTTAAAATCTCTCCTCTATCGTCAACACCTTTAGACAAGTCATCAACAATTTTTCTCAGCTGATCGATGGATCCACCATCAGGTTTTGACCAGGCTCTTCCTTGAACGCCATAAACCCGTCCCATATCATCTTCACCTTTGCGATATGAGTTTTCCAGCCATGCCTGATTAAGGTTTGCATTAGCGTCCCAGGTTTTAGTTCCCAGCTTGCGAAAGTCATCCGCATTGTCATATCCACGAATGTAGCCAAGCAACTCAGCAACAGCGGCTTTCCAAAAACTTTTTCTTGTCGTAACAAGCGGAAATTGATTATTCGCAACATCATAAGAGAGATCGGCATTAATTACCGTTAAACAACGTTTACCCGTACGCTCATTCTCTACCCAGGTACCATCATCAACAATGCGCTGACACAAATCCAAATACTGTTTCACTTAGCAGCCCTTTTATTTTCTTTCTTATATGCCCATATCATCATTAATGCACCAATTAAGATCATTGGTGATGATAAAATTTGCCCCATTGAAATAAACTCACCAAACAACCCCAAATGCTCATCTGGTTCACGGAAGTACTCAACAATAAATCTGAACGCACCATATCCGAGTAAAAACAATCCGGAAACCGCACCGACAGGTCTCGATTTACGAATATAAATATTCAAAATGACAAATAACAATACACCTTCTAAAGCAAACTCATAAAGCTGCGATGGGTGCCGAGGTAAGAACCCTCCACTAGGAAAAAGTACCGCCCAAGAAACATCGGTAACTCTCCCCCATAACTCATCATTCATGAAATTGCCCAACCGGCCTAATCCCAGTCCAAACGGAACCAATGGCGCAATAAAGTCAGCAACATTAAAAAAGCTTCGGTTATTTTTATATGCGTACCAAGCCATTGCACTGATAACACCAAGCAAGCCACCATGGAAAGACATTCCACCAGTCCATACTTTAAACAGATACAACGGGTTATCTAGAAACAATCCAAAATTATAGAATAAAACATAGCCGACTCTGCCTCCTATCACGACCCCTAAGAAGCCAAGAAATAGTAGGTCAGAAACCTGCTCTCTATTCCAGCCACTATTTGATTTATCCGCTCTTCGGTTTGCTAACCACAGAGCAAACAAGAAACCAAATAAATACATCAGTCCATACCATCGAATGGAAAGGGGACCAATCGACACCAGTACAGGATCGATTTGTGGAAACTCAATAAAGCCTTGAGGCATACATTAACTCACTCTTGAATTGATTTTTTAAACCTACAGAAAAACAATTGACCTTGATAAAGCCAATAAATTCACATTTAAGTTCAAAATTCATATTATGACAACAGCATTCTGCCGGCGATAAACAACAGAAATAACGCAAAAACTTTTTTTAGCTGTGCCGTTGGAAGGCGGGTCGCCCATCTTGCACCAATTTTCGTGGTAAAAACAGAAGTCGACACGATGGCGATAAGAGCCGGAGTATATACATATCCAACACTGTAATCAGGCAGGTGCGCAACACCAATCCCGTGCCATATAAAACCAGTCATACCCGACAATGCGATAACACAACCACAAACCGAAGAGGATCCTACCGCTTTACGCATCTCGACACCATATCGATTTAAATAAGGTACCGTTAAAGAACCACCGCCTATGCCGGCAAGCGTCGAAATAATACCGATAATGCAGCCAGAACACGACGTAACAAACTCACCTGGCATGGCCCTGACCGTTGTTGACTTCACTGAAATCAACATTTGCAAAGCCAAGAAAAGGACAATGCTACCAAAAACATTCGGTAGCATCTCACTTGGGATCAACTCCGTCACATAGGAGCCGATGAAACCACCAAGAATAACACCTGGTAATAACCATTTGATAACGTAAATATTTACATTACCAAGTTTCAAGTGATTATACGCCGAAGACCCCGACGTGATGATAATAGAGGCAAGTGATGTAGCAAGAGCAATATGCATAACCACGTCTGTACTTATGTTAGCTTGGGGAAGTAAATATAACAGGGCCGGAACAACAATTAGTCCACCACCAATGCCTAACAGACCAGCCATGACACCAACGAAACCACCTAATAGCAGTAACAAAAAAAGTAACTCGTAATTCAAAATCGCCTCTATTTTTTACCCGCACGAACAAAGCCTGCGAGCTGCTTATTTTCCAGGTATTGTAACATCATGGCACGAGTTTTTTGACTATAAGGCTGTAATAAAGCTTTTTCGGACAAAAGCAGGAGTTCGTTAGAATCGACACTTCGCAACAGATATTTTATACGCGCAACGTTAGACGTATTCATACTAAGAGACCGATATCCAAGCCCGACAAGTATTAAGGCACCTATCGGGTCCCCAGCTAGCTCACCACATACACTGACCGGAAGTTGATATTGGTTGCACGTATCAAGTATCTGCTTTAGTGCCATAATAACAGCTGGATGAATTGATTCATAAACATCAGCCACTCTAGCGTTATTCCTATCCACCGCAAGAAGATACTGGGTCAAATCATTACTACCAACAGAAACGAAATCGACTTTCTTTGCGATCAAAGGCAACAAATAAAGCATGGACGGTACCTCGACCATAATCCCTACTTCTGGCCGTCTTACATTCGGCTCAATCGCAGTAACTTCGAAGAACGCTTGATCGATTAACGTCAGTGTATCATCCAGCTCCTGGCAACTAGCAATCATCGGCAGCAGAATACGAAGATTATCGACGCCGATACTCGCCTTTAACATCGCTCTAAGTTGGATTAAAAATATATCTGGATGATCAAGCGTAAACCGGATGCCTCGCCAACCTAGAAATGGATTGTCTTCTTCAATTGGCAAGTAAGGAAGCGGTTTATCACCACCAATATCCAATGTACGCATAACCACTTTTTTGTCAGGATAAGAAGATAATATGCTTCTGTATCTTTGGACTTGCTCTTCTTCGGATGGGAAACGGTGCTGTAGCAAAAAGGAAATCTCAGTTCGGTACAAGCCAACACCATCAACACCTTGGTTAATTGCTATATTCGCGTCCGCGCTTAACCCCGCATTCAACAATATTTCAATTTGACATCCATCTTTTGTGCGCGCTTCCTGCGAAAGCTCACCTTCCACCAACTGCGAAAGTTCATACTCTTCACTTTGGAGGAGTCGATATTCCTTGAGAAGTTGCTTGCTGGGATCGACCAGTATTTCGCCACTATAACCGTTCACGATTCCGGTTTTATCATGAATCGATTCGGGGGTAAGTGTTGCCCCCATGATGGCAGGAACACCGAGTGCTCTGGATAATATTGCTGCATGGGAGTTTGCTGCACCTTCAAGGGAGATAACCGCAAGTAGTTTATCTTTAGCAACACCAGCCAATATAGAGGCCGTTAATTCAGGTACTACCAATATCACAGGGTGTTTAAATTCAAATTGGTTGCTTTCTGAGTTATGTAAGAAATAGAGTAAACGCTGACCTAACTCTCGAATATCCTGTGCCCGTTCTCGCATATACACATCGGTCATTTGAGCAAATCTATTGGAGTAAGTCTCCACGACTTGACGTAATGCCCAGTCTGCTCGGTCGCCTTTATTTATTTGCTCTTTTAAGTCATTACGCAATAAGGGATCATTAAGAAGGTGAGTAAATAGGTCAAATATAGCAAGAGCATCTTTATTTAACTCACTATCGAGTCGTTTTCGCATTCGACGAAAATCTGCTATAGCGCTCTCTATAGCCAACATCAGCCATTCTTGCTCTTGTTCCGTATTTAAAGCGGATGCTGGATAAACATCAGATAACTCTGGTTGAGTATTGTCCCACCAAAACTTACCGACCGCGACTCCAGGCGAGGCGGCAATACCTAATATAGTTTCGGTTCTTTTTTTATTCAGTAACCACTGCCCCTGAGCTTGCGCGTGAGCAATAATAACCGCAATTTGCGCAGCAAGCGTGACTAAAAATGATTCCTCAATTTCACTAAATAACCGAGGAGATTTTTGCTGAATGACCAAAACACCCAACACTTGCTTCCGATGGATGATCGGCGTACCTAAAAAAGAGTTATAGACCTGCTCCCCTAATTGAGGAAAGAACTTAAATTGAGGATGCTTTGCGGCTTCAGCAAGATTGAGAGGCTCAGCACTTCTACGAACTAATCCTACCAATCCATCAGCGTATTTTATAAAGAAGCTTCGTTTACGTAGTTTTAAGCCTTGAGTTGCCATTAACTCCAGGCGTTTCTTTTCATCGTTAGCGAGGTATACCGTGCAACACTCAGTATCCATTGCACGGCTGGTTTCTGTAACCAATAAATCCAAGGCCTGATGAACATCATCAAGCCTTGAAACTTTTTCAACTATTTCCCTTAGTTGAGTTAGCATGATTACCCTCTACGATTTTTCCGTTTGCCTTTTATTTTGCGCTCCTTAAATGGCATCGCCAGAGATGCAAATTCTTTCATCGCTCGACGATAAACATCTCTTTTAAAAGAAACCACTTGTCTGACTGGGTACCAATAACTTACCCAACGCCAACCATCAAATTCAGGGGTATTACCACGCTGCATATTTACATTAGATTCATCACTATCTAAACGTAGTAAAAACCATTTCTGTTTTTGCCCGATACAAACTGGCTTAGAGTCCCAACGAACGAGTCGTTTTGGTAGACGATACCTCAACCAATGTCGACTTGTCGCTATGATCGTTACATCTTGCTTTGTAAGACCAACCTCTTCATATAACTCACGAAACATTGCTTGTTCAGCCGTTTCACCATCGTCAATTCCACCTTGAGGAAACTGCCAAGAGTGTTGTCCGTATCGTTTAGCCCAGAATACCTGACCATGGTTGTTACAAATTACAATTCCCACATTTAAGCGGTAACCATCGCCATCGATCACTGGCCAACCTCAAAATAATTTTTCTTGGCATGATTTTTCCACATATCCCCAGTAGTCGCAAATTTACATGTCTAATTTACGAAATATTTATTCTTGAATAGAGGCACTTTGGATAACACTTGTACAATTTGACAGTTATCAACACAACCTAGAGCCGTGTCACAAAATTATTCACCTTTTCTGTGAGTAAGTATGTGAAGAATTCAAGAATTGAAAATAAAAAAGATTAACTATCACTCACACCACCTACTTAATCAGAGTCAACAAAGAACACTTAATTTATAAATTACAGCAGGTTACACCTAAAATACTCATTCATAATTAGGAGTAAACAATTGGAGGATCTTTAACCAAAACAGATCGGTTAAAGATCCACCACCTTAACAGTTGTCCACATACATACGAGTACATTTCATTAAAAACCATTTATTTCAACCACTTTATTGACTAAAACCTCCTGTTAATTGATCCAGTAAAATAATATTTCATTACATTCACAACAAACCTGTGGATAACTTAGCATTGATCATAAATCATACTCACAGATCTTAGCTCAATCGATATTTCCCTCTATCTAGATCAATAATTTTGCTACAATCCAAACCAGAAAGATTCTCAAAACTTAACGAACCGCTCACATGAAACCCCAACCTAAATCTGAACTTGAGCTATTCCAGAGAGCTCAAGACATTGCAGGCTTCACTTATAAAGAGCTGGCCGATGAAGCTCAACTTATCGTTCCTGATAATTTAAAGCGGGATAAAGGCTGGGTAGGACAGCTATTAGAGTGGCATTTAGGTGCTAGCGCGGGTAGCAAACCCCAACAAGACTTTGCTCACCTTGGAATTGAGCTCAAAAGCATCCCTATTAGCTACTCCGGAAAACCTCTGGAAACTACATTTGTCTGCGTAGCCCCGCTCACTGGTGTACACGGTCTTTCATGGGAGCACAGTCATGTACGGCAAAAGCTTTCCAAGGTTCTTTGGATCCCCGTTGAAGGTGAAAGAGAAATCCCATTAGCAGAAAGAAGAGTCGGAACACCAATACTCTGGACACCTTCAGAAGAGCAAGAGAAACTCCTGAAGGCTGATTGGGAAGAACTCATGGAAATGATCGTACTTGGTGATGTTGAAAAAATCACTGCCAGACATGGAGAAGTCATGCAGCTCAGACCCAAAGCAGCCAACAGCCGAGTATTAACTGTAGCCTATGGGGCAAGCGGGAAACCCATCAAAACACTGCCAAGAGGTTTCTACCTCAGGACACAGTTTACCGCTCAAATCCTGTCACAGTACTTTTAATGCGTATTCAAGGACAGCTCAATATCATGATAAGGTACCGCACCTTCAGGAGAACCACACTCATCATCTGTGTTATGTAATCGAAGATAAACAGATTCGACCCCCAAACGACTTAAATCCTGCTTTACTTGTTCTAAAGAAGAATAGTGCACGGGCTCACCGTTTTTATAGATTGGCTCTAACTTATGTTTATACTCAACAGCCAATAAATAATCCGATAAGTCTTCGCAACTGATTACATATAATTTCGGTTGAATTTGCTTGTCTGCATGCTGAGCATACTCAGCGTGAAGCCAATGATCGAGTTGTATCTTTTGCATAGGCTTTCCTCCCTTAACAGTAAGCTTAGTCCAGTCAGAGACAATTTCTAATTTCACTAAAGTCAATTTATTGGATATGTTAGATATATTGGATATAAATAATGAAGCAAAGGAAGTGCGATGAAATATCAAAAATTGCCAAACTCAACACTTGAAATTAGCCAAATTGGCCTAGGAACGATGACATTTGGTGAACAAAATTCACAGTCAGAAGCCTTTACCCAGCTTGATTATGCTTTCGAAAGAGGAATAAATTTTATTGATACTGCGGAAATGTATCCAGTTCCGCCAACGGGCAAAACTCAAGGGTTAACAGAAGAGTACATTGGCAACTGGTTAAGAAAGTCCGATAAGAGAGAAAAAGTCATTATTGCGACTAAAGTAGCAGGTCCACGTAATGTCCCCCACATTAGAGAGAACATGAGTCTAGATCGAAGGAATATTCATCAAGCTTTGAATGATAGCCTCAAACGTCTTAAAACAGATTATGTCGATCTTTATCAACTTCACTGGCCCCAAAGACAAACTAACTGTTTTGGGCAGCTCAACTACCCTTACCCTGATACTCAGGAAGAAGTTACTCTTATAGAATCACTTGAGGCTTTAGCTGAACTCATTCGGGCAGGCAAGATTCGTTATATTGGAATTTCAAATGAAACACCATGGGGGGTTATGAAGTATCTACACCTAGCAGAGAAACACGATTTGCCAAAAATGGTTTCTATTCAAAATCCATATAACTTATTAAATCGAAGTTTTGAAATTGGTTTATCCGAAGTTTCACATTTTGAAGGCGTTAAACTATTAGCATACTCTCCCTTAGCATTTGGTTGCCTAAGCGGAAAATACCTGAATGATGCCAGACCAAAAGGCGCTCGTTGCTCTACCTGGACTCGTTTTTCTCGCTACTTTACTAGGCAAGGTATAAAAGCCACTGAAGCCTATGTGCAACTTGCTCTAGAGTTCGGCCTGAGTCCTGTTCAAATGGCTCTCGCCTTTGTAAACCAAAGACCCTTTGTTGCATCGAATATAGTGGGTGCAACAAATCTGGAGCAGCTAAAAGAGAATATTGACAGCATTGACACAACGCTGAGTCCTGAATTAATGGATGAAATTCAGAAGATTGGAGCAAAATACTCCAATCCCTGTCCTTAAAAATTTTGGGGAAAGTAGGACAACTTTCCCCTTACCATTACGTCGCAAGTCTCGATCGAAAGACTCGGCGAAGGTGGCGCATACGACGTTCAACAATGATATGTTCTGGTTCTGAAACACCTAAAATACGCCCATCACCATCCAAACCGATATCTCTAAGCAAGTGTTTGTTTTCCCAAGGGATATCATACTGTGAACGGCGAACCGTTTTCTTCCAGATTTTTTCTTCTCTACGTAGATCCGCTTTTACAAATAAAACGGCTAGGTTCAAATAAAGGGAATGACTCATCATAATTCTCCAGTTAATTTTATTAAAAGCTGGAAAAATGACACTTTAGGAAAAGAAATAGTAAGAACTGTCCCGTTCAGCTGCCATTTTCCGCAGCCGACTTAGGATACGGATCAATTAGTTTTGTTTGATTCTGCTTGTCTATTCGCGAAACATGATGCGAACATGGTTGGAGTAGCAAAAAATACAGGTGCGCAAACAAAATGAATAATGTTGAAAGTTTTCATCTGACGCCTCCTGTCTAACTAATTAATCCTATTAAGAAATGTGTGAATTCTCATTCACGGACAAATTGTAGCCAATGCACAAAATAGTGCAATAGTTAATCACCGTAATAACTAACTTCAATAAATAACCCTGAGTTGAGTAGAAAACAACCACAACTAACAAACGATTCAACTGAATAATGCATAGTTAGAAAAGTTATTATCTAAAACAAATGGATATATACATTCCCTACAAGTTAGTCACCATTTATTAAAATAGTAGCCCCTTTAAAATTACATAGATTCAGTAATCAAGTTGTGCTTATTTAATAGGCGGTACATTGTTGCTCTGGAAACACCGAGCTCTTTAGCCGCTGGAGAGACCTGGCCTTCATGCGACTCCAGCACCAATATCAAAGCATCTTTTTCCGAGTCTTCCCTTATACTCTTCAAACTTCGTCGACCATTGGTTATTTGCGGTAGATCCAATTGATTGACATCAATAATGGCACCGTCAGACATCAAAACAGCTCGTTTCACCTGATTCATCAGCTCACGCACATTTCCAGGCCAATAATACTGAGTCAGTATTTTTATTGCTTCATCGGAAAAGTCTTTAGCTTGTGCATTGTATTCTTTCGAATAATCTTGCAGGAACTGTTTAGCCAGAATTGAGATATCTCCAGCACGTTCTTTTAGGCTTGGAACGTTAATTCTTAATACATTGATATAATGGTATAACTCTTCATTGAAATCCTTATCAACCAATGCTTTTTCTATATCAGCGCTGTAACCCGCTAATATTCGAACATCGAGCTCTTTACTACCTACTGCGGTGTCAATTTTCCCTTCTTGCATAAACCGGAGTAAATTACGCTGCTGAGATCGGGGCATGGTAAGAATATCATTGAGGTACAGAGTCCCTCCATTTGCCTTCTCTAGAAGGCTAACTGTTTCAACATCGTCACCAATCGAAAATAAATCCTGTTGCATCCGAACTTCAGATAATGCACCACAATTTACGGAAATAAACGCCTCTTTAGAGCGAGCAGACATATTATGAATCGCTTTCGCAACACTCTCTTTTCCCGAGCCATTCTCCCCATAGATAAGAATACTCACATCGGTAGAGCTAATTCTTTTCACTTGCTCACGCAGCCGTTTCATGGAAACCGATTCACCCGTAAGACCCATGTCTCTCGTGCAGCCATAATTAGGCCAAACCTTTTTTTCAAGTTTGAGCATGCCTAATTGGTGCCCGATCGTGCTCATTAACTGAGTATCTGGAATAGGATCGGTAAAAAAATCGATACAAAAATTTACTATAAACTGACAAATCGTATCTGAACCTAGCTGAGGCTCCCTAATAAATGCCAACCAGCGAACATGCTTATAACTACTCACCAAGTTAGCAATGCCATTTAGACTAAACTCATCCTGACTTAAATCGACAATGCCAATGCAAGGGCCTATTTCATTCAGCAAAGCATCCGCCTTACGCAAATCAGCACATCGTTGGCATTTCCAGCCAGCTTGTTCTAAAACAGACAACCAGGGTTCGTGTTTCCCACCTACCACCACCAGAGATCCGGGAACAGAATCCAGTCGGAATTGAGTACCCATGAATATTTCCTCTCTTGTTATATGAGAATTATTGAACTTACTGTTACATTATCGATACATGACTTATTTTTCTGTCTCAATATTAAGACTTAGCACATCTAGTCATCTCGTCAAGTGAGCTGGTTGTTTTTTTGCATTAGTTTAACGCATTAAAAAAGCCTACTTCATTCAAAGTAGGCTTAATTTTTTACTGAATAATAAACGGGTTAACGCCTATTAAACTGGTTCTTGAAAAATAACAGTATTCGCTTTCTCTGTATACTCTCCCATCTTGTGGAAGTTTAGATAGCGATAAGTATCAGAAGCGGTTGCATCGATCTGCTTAGCATACTCAAGGTACTCATCCATGGTTGGAATTCTACCTAAAATAGCACCAACAGAAGCTAACTCAGCAGAAGCAAGATAAACATTTGCACCTGTACCAAGACGGTTCGGGAAGTTTCGTGTAGAAGTAGACATGACCGTAACATTATCAGCTACACGTGCCTGGTTACCCATACAAAGTGAGCAACCCGGAGTCTCTATTCGAACACCTGCTCGACCAAAGATTCCGTAATAGCCTTCTTCAGTAAGTTGGTCTTTATCCATCTTAGTCGGAGGTGCAATCCACAATCGGGTATCCAATTGACCATTGAATTTTTCAAGCAATTTACCAGCAGCACGGAAGTGACCAATATTAGTCATGCATGACCCAATGAATACTTCTTGAATTTCTGTACCTTGAACATCGGACAGAAGGCGAGCATCATCAGGATCGTTTGGCGCACATAAAATTGGTTGCTTAATATCTGCAAGATCAATTTCGATAACATGAGTATATTCTGCATCAGAATCAGCACTCATTAGATCTGGGTTTGCCAACCAATCTTGCATTGCTGTAATTCGACGTTCAAGCGTACGGATATCCCCATAACCTTCAGAGATCATCCACTTAAGCATTACAATGTTAGAATTAAGGTATTCCTCAATAGATTCTTGAGAAAGTTTCACCGTACAACCCGCAGCCGATCGCTCTGCAGAAGCATCAGACAGCTCAAAAGCCTGTTCAACAGACAAATGCTCTACCCCTTCAATCTCAAGTACGCGCCCAGAGAATTCATTGATCTTACCGGCTTTCTCTACTGTTAATAGCCCTTGCTTAATACCATAATAAGGAATCGCATGGACTAAATCACGTAGCGTAATACCTGGTTGGATATCACCTTTAAATCGGACCAAAATTGACTCAGGCATATCAAGAGGCATCACACCCGTTGCCGCTGCAAATGCCACCAAACCTGAACCTGCAGGGAATGAAACACCTAGTGGGAATCGAGTATGTGAATCGCCACCAGTACCAACAGTATCTGGAAGCAGCATACGGTTTAGCCAAGAGTGAATGACACCATCTCCAGGACGTAAAGAAACACCCGCACGGTTCATTATAAAATCAGGTAATGTGTGGTGCGTGTTCACATCGATTGGCTTTGGATACGCCGAGGTGTGACAGAACGACTGCATAACAAGATCAGCGGAAAAACCCAGACACGCTAAATCTTTCAATTCATCACGCGTCATTGGCCCAGTGGTATCCTGAGAGCCAACCGTCGTCATCTTAGGCTCACAGTAGGTTCCTGGGCGGATCCCTTCAACACCACATGCTTTACCTACCATTTTCTGAGCTAAGGTATAACCTTTGCCGGTATCTTCAACAGCAACAGGACGGCGGAATATTTCTGAAGGTTCTAATCCGAGCGATTCACGTGCGCGATCAGTTAATCCACGACCAATAATTAATGGAATGCGTCCACCAGCACGAACTTCATCAATAAGAACGTCTGTCTTAAGGCCAAACTCTGCGAGCGTCTCACCCGTTTCATGGTCAGTCACCTTTCCTTCAAATGGGTAAACATCAATAACATCACCCATATTCAATTTAGAGACATCAACCTCAATAGGCAAGGCTCCTGCATCTTCCATTGTATTGAAGAAGATGGGCGCGATTTTACCACCAAGCACATAACCACCAGCACGTTTATTAGGAACGTTTGGTATATCATCTCCCATAAACCAAAGAACAGAGTTTGTCGCTGACTTACGAGAAGAGCCCGTACCGACAACATCACCAACATAAACCAGTTGATGACCTTTTTCTTTCAGTGATTCAATTTGATTTACTGGGCCAATGGTTCCAGCACTATCAGGATTGATGCCATCACGTTCATTCTTAAGCATCGCCAATGCGTGTAGCGGAATATCAGGACGTGACCATGCATCGGGTGCAGGAGAGAGATCATCGGTATTTGTTTCACCAGTGACTTTAAATACAGTCAGAGTGATTTTTTGCTGAAGTTCAGGCTTAGACAGGAACCATTCCGCTTCTGCCCATGAATTAAGAACCTGTTTCGCAACTTCATTGCCCGCTTTTGCTTTTTCTTCTACATCATAAAATGCATCGAACATAAGCAGTGTATGAGACAGAGCTTTAGCTGCTATTGGAGCCAACACACTGTCCTCTAACAAGGAGATAAGCGGTTCAATGTTATAGCCACCTTGCATGGTGCCTAGAAGTTCCACCGCTTTTTCCTGACTAACAAGGGGGGAGTTTACCTCACCTTTAGCCACAGCAGTTAGGAAGCCAGCTTTGACATAAGCAGCTTCATCAACACCAGGGGGAATTCGATTTTCAAGAAGATCAAGAATCATTTCTTTTTCGCCAACAGGCGGATTCTTAACCAGTTCAACCAGTGCAGCAACTTGTTCTGCATTTAGTGGTGTGGGTACTACTCCTTCCACAGCACGCTCTTCGACGTGTTTACGATAGGCTTCAAGCACGACTTATTCCTCTCATTGCGGTTCAATTTCCTACGTATGGAAATTAAACATCCTTGGAAAAATTGGCTTCCTGCCGCTTGTTATTATTGAGACTCTTTTAATAATCGACAGCGGACGGGAGCCAAACTGTGCCGCAGAGGATATCAAATTTAACCAAAAATTAAAATCTAATCATTTTGACCAACATATCATCTTACGACTAAAGTTTTAGAAAATAAAAACCATATCGCCATGAATTTTATGGTTTTTATTTTTTCATGTACGACTAAAAAGTTTGCCCAATAATCAAGTAAACCGCTTGTCGGTCTCCCTCTGTGGCACCAAAAGCAAACACAATAGGCCCTATGGGTGACGCAACTCCTGCAAAAATAGACCCGGCCGCATATAACGGTGCATCTGAAATCTGCAACTGTGTATCGTTCCAAACCCCGCCATATTCTATTGAAGCCCCCAGATAAACTGGCGCAGTAAACAGACCAAAATCATTATCAAACCAACGATAGCGATAGACTAAACTACTGAACAGTAAATTTTGCCCGACTAAACTGTTTCTGGGAATACCAGAAAGCCTCAAAAAACCACCTAATTCTTTAGGCTGTATCGCGGGGTTCCCAGAGGTTTTATCTTCAACAGTACCGTACTCTACATGACCAACCATTGTATGGTCTCCAAGGCTATATGCCCCTCTTAACTGCGCGGATAGCTCATGCACTACATCATCTTTAAACTCGGTCACATCAGTAGTCTCTCCACCAGAAATAGTGGTACCTTCAACAGAGTCATCGGAAATGAAGTACTCAAAATCCAATAATAAGCCATTAGTTGGCAGGCTAAAATCATCTAATGTATCCAGGCGGTAACGCACAAATGCCCCTTTTCTGACATAATCGGCATTACCAAAATCCGGGGCGTTTGTAACCCCAACATCACCATTAATGTACCTTAAGCCGAATCTAGCTTCCTGCCATAAGTGAGGTTGAAAACCTAATGCAGCCTCTCCTTTAAAATCAGTATAGGTGGTTGATATTGAGTTATCAGTCATGTCCAGGCTGGTTTCAGCGGCAAGCCCGCCAATAGGCGTATTCTTCTTGTCTTTTGAGTAGGAGATACTGAATAGATTCAAAAGATATTGATTGGTAAAAAATGGTGAAGACCAATTCAGAGATATTGCTCTGTCGGTGCCTAGCTCAACATTCGCTTTTAGCTCGGCCCCAACACTATTTAACCCGGTGAAATTGGTAGAGACGCCTATCGCATATTGGCTTTCTGAAGAGAAGTCCTCTTCCAGAAAAAAACGAAAATTAACATAGTTAGGTCCCCACTCCTTTTCTCGTACATTAAAAACTAAGTTTGTTTGGTCTGCTTCTTTTTCGAAATGGTAAAAAACGGTTTCAAATCGGTCCAAAGCATATAGGTTTCCAACGCTGACTTCGAGATCCTCAGTGGAAACTTTATCTCCAGTTTTAACACCCAAACGATCCAATACTAAATCACTACGATAATGCGATTCATTATTCAAAGTGATTTTATCAACAACCAGCTCATCACCGTGTACCAAGAGCCTTCTTGCATCTTCTTTTTGATCGATATATCTCTGATACTCGCCCGCAGTGACCTTGTACCGAGCCAACTCATCGCTCTGTTTTTGCGCTGCTTCGTATCCCCACTGATACGCGAGGGGCATTTTATCAAACTCCATGGTTTCCATATTTCCCACAGCAGGAAGCAATAGAGTGTCCTTCTCTGACAGCTGATCAGACTGTTCATTGGTCGTCCTTCTCACCAAATAATTAGACAACTGCCCGGCCACCGTCATCATATCCGTAACACCTTCCTTTTCCAGATAATCGGTACTGATATCGACAGCAATCACAATGTCGGCTCCCATTGCTTTGGCTAAATCAACAGGCATGTTATTGGTAACACCGCCATCAACTAACAATTTCCCATCAAGTTTATAAGGAGGCAATGCACCCGGTACGGTCATGCTTGCCATCATGGCATCCGTGAGCAAGCCTTTATCGATCACTACTTCTTCAAGCCTGACAACATCTGTTGCAACCGCCCGATAGCGAAGAGGAAGTTGGTCGAAAGACTCGAAAGCAGGGTAATTACCAGACGTTTCCCTTAAAATTCGCATCATCCCTTGACCTTGTACAATACCTTTAGGTGATCGTATCTCCCCCCAGCGTAATCCAAAATCGGTCGTCAGCTGATAATAGTCTTCATAAGCCTTATCCCGAATTCTTCTGTCGCTACGGCTTACTCTATCTTTGTAACCACTATTCCAGTCAGTGGAATAGATCAACGACTCGATTTCATCGGCACTCATACCCGTAGCATATAGTCCCCCAACGTATGCGCCCATGCTGGTACCGGTAACGATATCGACAGGGATGTGCATTTCTTCCAAAGCTTTAAGCACACCAACATGTGCCGCACCTTTAGCACCACCACCAGCGAGAACAACGGCAATGGTCGGCCGGCGGTCAGGTTCAATAGATAAGGAGTCATCCGAC
>ASRM01000034.1_pt1 | contig 27234 bp, 24 predicted proteins | sample 693238 | NCBI WGS metagenome assembly ASRM01 (sample SAMN02169242, study PRJNA158439) | bioreactor metagenome | isolation source: day 74 sample from continuous culture bioreactor inoculated with sediment... | place: Germany: Bremen
GATATGCTAGAAATAAAAATGCCGTTCACTCTTAAGTGAACGGCATTAGCCTAATAAGGCGGTTTTTTTTCAAACAACGTATTGTTATTTTTTCTTCGCTTTTGCATTCGGAAGGTCGGTAATCGTTCCTTCAAACACTTCTGCCGCTAAACCAACTGATTCATGCAAGGTTGGGTGAGCGTGAATGGTTAATGCGATATCTTCTGCATCACAGCCCATTTCAATAGCCAATCCAATCTCACCAAGAAGCTCACCGCCATTGGTGCCGACAATAGCACCACCAATAACACGGTGTGTTTCTTTATCAAAAATCAGCTTAGTCATACCGTCCGGACAATCAGAAGCAATAGCACGACCTGACGCAGCCCAAGGGAACGTTGCCGATTCGTAGTTAAGGCCTTCTTCTTTTGCTTCTTTTTCTGTTTTACCAACCCATGCAACTTCTGGCTCAGTATAAGCAATAGAAGGGATAACTTTAGGATCAAAGTAATGTTTTTTACCAGAGATCACTTCTGCCGCAACATGACCTTCATGGACACCTTTATGAGCTAACATTGGCTGACCAACGATATCACCAATAGCGTGAATATGAGGCACGTTTGTACGTAGCTGCTTATCAACATTGATAAAACCACGCTCATCAACTTCTATGCCTGCTTTTTCTGCATCAAGCAGTTTTCCATTTGGTACACGGCCAATAGCCACAAGTACAGCATCATAACGCTCTGCTTCTGCAGGTGCTTTTTTGCCTTCCATAGAAACATAAATGCCATCTTCTTTTGCTTCAACTGCGGTTACTTTAGTCTGAAGCATTAGATTAAACTTGTTCTTAATTCGTTTGGTATAAACTTTAACGATATCTTTATCAGCTGCTGGAATAAGTTGATCAAACATTTCAACAACATCGATTTGAGAACCCAGTGAGTGATATACCGTACCCATCTCAAGACCGATAATGCCACCACCCATGATAAGCAGTTTCTTAGGAACTTCTTTGAGCTCCAGAGCATCAGTAGAATCCCAAATGCGAGGATCTTCATGCGGAATAAATGGCAATTTAATTGGACGTGAACCAGCAGCAACAATTGCATTGTCAAAGTTTACGGTTGTTTTACCGTCATCACCATCTACTTCAATTGAATTAGGACCAGTAAATTTACCTAAGCCGTTAACAATCGTAACTTTACGCATCTTAGCCATACCGCCAAGACCGCCAGTAAGCTGAGTGATTACTTTTTCTTTCCAAAGACGAATTTTATTAATATCAGTCTGTGGTTCACCAAAGACAATACCGTGTTCGGCTAACGCTTTAGCTTCTTCAATTACTTTTGCAACGTGAAGTAGTGCTTTAGATGGGATACACCCAACATTCAAACAAACACCACCTAAAGTGTTATAACGCTCAACCAATACGGTTTCCAATCCTAGGTCCGCACAACGGAATGCAGCAGAATAACCCGCCGGACCCGCACCAAGTACAACCACTTGGGCTTTAATTTCTTTGCTCATTGTGACCTCTTGTAGTCATTATCCCTAACAGGCTTTCTATTTCTTTTCAGACAGCAATAGTTTACAAAGATGTTAACGTAGTGAAAAGAAATTCACCGTAGCCTGTGAGCTAGACAACAATTCCTTTTTGTTCAGCATCTCTACCAAGGAACTGTTACATTAAATTATGAAAAGAAGGTGGTTTAAAACCACCTTCTCTCTATCAAATTACAATACCAATCGACGAATATCTGATAAGCAGCCGTTTAAGTAAGTAATGAAACGTGCACCCTCAGCACCATCGACCACACGGTGATCATAAGATAGTGAAAGTGGAAGTTGTAAGCGAGGAACAAAATCTTGTCCGTTCCATACCGGCTTCATCTCAGACTTAGACACGCCTAAGATAGCCACTTCTGGTGCATTTACAATTGGTGTAAATGCGGTTCCACCAATACCACCCAAGCTTGAGATTGTAAAGCATCCACCCTGCATATCAGCTGCAGTTAGCTTACCAGCTCGCGCTTTTTTCGATACTGCCATCAATTCTTCAGACAGCTCATAAATGCCTTTTTTGTTCACATCTTTAAATACTGGAACAACCAAGCCATTAGGCGTATCTACTGCAATACCCACATTCACATACTTCTTCAAGATTAAGCTCTCGCCATCTTCAGAAAGTGAAGAGTTAAATGATGGGAACGCTTCTAGAGCCTTCGCAGCAGCTTTAATAATGAATACCAGCGGAGTGATCTTAATACCAGAATCTTTCTTCGCTTCGACTGCATTCTGCTCTTTACGGAATTTCTCAAGTTCAGTGATATCTGCATTATCCCATTGAGTAACATGAGGAATCATTACCCAATTACGATGCAAGTTAGCACCAGAGATCTTCTTAATACGAGAAAGTGGCTTGGTTTCAATATCACCAAACTTGCTAAAATCAATATTTGGCCAAGGTAGAAGGCCAAGTGCACTTCCATCACCTTTACCTGAACCTGCTCCCGCTTCAAGACGTTTAAGCGCTTCTTTTACATAGCTTTGAACATCTTCTTTCAGAATACGGCTCTTACGACCCGTTCCTTTTACTTTAGCCAGATTTACGCCAAACTCTCGAGCAATACGACGAACTACTGGTGAAGCATGCGAGTATTCATGATTTTCTTGGAAATCACCTTTCTCTGCTGATTTAGACTCAGAAGCTGTGGCCGGTTTTGCCGCCGGAGCTGGTTTTTCAGCAACAGGTGCGCCTTGAGCAGCAGCAGCTGGTGCAGAACCTGCGGTTTCAAAAACCATGATAAGAGAACCAGTAGAAACCTTGTCACCTTCAGAAACTTTAATTTCCTTCAGCGTACCTGCAAATGGGGCAGGAACTTCCATTGACGCCTTGTCACCTTCTACCGTGATTAGTGACTGCTCTTCTTCAATAGCGTCACCAACAGAAACCATAATTTCTGTTACTTCTACTTCATCACCACCAATATCAGGAACATTAATTTCTTTTAGTTCAGCTACAGCAGGTGCTGCTGGTGCCTCAGCTACAGGGGCTGGTGCCTCTTCAGCTACACTACCTTCTTCAGTATCGAAGATCATAATAAGTGAGCCTGTTGTCACTTTATCGCCTTCTGCGATTTTGATCTCTTTAACCGTACCTGCTTGAGATGCAGGAACTTCCATCGATGCTTTATCACCTTCTACAGTAATAAGAGATTGTTCTTCTTCAACCTTGTCGCCTACGCTTACAAGGATCTCAGTAACTTCAACCTCATCGGCACCAATATCAGGTACATTAATTTCGATTGCCATTATTCTTTCCTACCTCTTAAGCGTATAGCGGGTTTGTTTTTTCAGTGTCGATATCGAACTTCTTAATTGCTTCTACAACAGCAGATTTTTCAATATCACCACGGTTAGCCAGTTCAGTCAGTGCAGCCACAACAACGTAACCTGTATTCACTTCAAAGTGACGACGTAGATTTTCACGGCTGTCTGAACGACCAAATCCATCAGTACCAAGTACCTTGTAAGACTCAGCAGGAACAAATGCACGTACTTGCTCTGCATAATTCTTCATGTAATCCGTCGCTGCAATTGCAGGTTCGTTACCCAGAACTTGAGTAATGTACGGTACTTTTGCTTCCGCCTCTGGGTGAAGCATGTTGTCACGCTCTACCGCCTGACCATCTCGAGTTAACTCGTTAAATGATGTTACTGAGTAAACGTCTGATGCAACGCCGTAGTCATCACTTAGAATTTGAGCCGCTTTACGGACTTCATTCATGATTGTGCCAGAGCTTAGTAACTGAACTTTGCCCTTGGCACCAGCATAAGACTCAAGCTTATAAATACCTTTACGGATACCCTCTTCAACGCCTTCAGGCATCGCTGGCATTGCGTAGTTTTCGTTCATAACCGTTAGGTAGTAGTAAACATTCTCTTGGTTTTCACCGTACATACGACGAATACCATCTTGCATGATTACCGCTAGTTCGTAAGCAAATGTTGGGTCATAAGAGATACAGTTTGGAACTGTATTCGCCATGATGTGTGAATGTCCATCTTCATGCTGTAGACCTTCACCATTTAGCGTTGTACGACCAGCAGTAGCACCTAGTAGGAAACCACGAGCTTGTTGGTCACCCGCTAGCCACGCCATATCACCAATGCGTTGGAAGCCGAACATTGAGTAGTATATGTAGAATGGGATCATAGGCAGATCGTTGGTGCTGTATGACGTTGCTGCTGCAACCCAAGATGCCATAGAGCCTAGTTCGTTGATGCCTTCCTGTAGCACCTGGCCAGACGTTGCTTCTTTGTAGTAAGACACTACGCCGCGGTCTTCAGGAGTATACTCTTGTCCATGTGGGTTATAGATACCCACTTGACGGAATAGACCTTCCATACCAAAGGTACGTGCTTCATCACAGATAATAGGTACGATATTCTTACCAATGTTCTTATCTTTAAGTAAGATATTTAGCGTTCTTACATAAGCCATTGTTGTAGAGATATCACGTTTCTGCTCGCCTAATAGAGGAGCAAATGCCTCAAGTTCAGGCACTTTGAACTCTTGAGTAAACTTAGGCAGACGCTTAGGCGTGTAACCATGTAGCGCATCACGGCGAGCGTGCAAATAATTGTACTCAGCAGAACCTTCTTCTAATTTCAGATAAGGAAGCTCTTTAATCTTCTCATCTGTAAGAATATCTTGCAGGCCTAAACGATCACGCAAGTGTTGAACATGAGTCATGTCCATTTTCTTAACACCATGAGCAATATTCTGACCTTCGGCGGCTTTACCCATGCCATAACCTTTAATGGTTTTGGCCAAAATTACGGTTGGCTTACCACCAGTTGCTTTAGCATTGCTAAATGCGGCATATAGTTTAGAAGAGTCATGACCACCACGCTTAAGAGCGAAGATTTCATCATCCGTCATATCAGCAACCAGTGCCGCTGTTTCAGGATATTTGCCAAAGAAGTGCTCACGTACATAAGCGCCATCTTTAGATTTAAATGTTTGATAGTCACCATCAATTGTTTCGTTCATTAACTGAAGAAGTTTACCAGTGGTGTCTTTCGCCAATAGTGAATCCCAGTTACTGCCCCAGATAACTTTAACAACATTCCAACCAGCGCCTTTAAATAGACCTTCCAGTTCTTGAATGATGCTGCCATTACCCATTACAGGTCCGTCTAAACGCTGTAGGTTACAGTTAATGAGGAAGCATAGGTTATCCAGTTTTTCACGTGCTGCGAAAGAGATCGCGCCGCGTGATTCTGGTTCGTCCATCTCGCCATCGCCCAGAAACGCATAAACACGTTGATCCGACGTCTCTTTCATTCCTCGGCCTTCAAGATACTTAAGGAAGCGCGCTTGATAGATAGCTGAGATAGGACCAAGCCCCATAGATACCGTCGGGAACTGCCAGAATTCAGGCATTAATTTCGGGTGTGGGTAAGAAGGAATACCTTTGCCATCTACTTCTTGACGGAAGTTATCCAATTGCTCTTCAGTCAAGCGGCCTTCAACGAATGCACGAGAGTAGATTCCCGGAGAGATATGACCTTGATAATAAACTAAATCACCGCCATCTTTTTCATTTGGTGCACGGAAAAAGTGGTTGAAGCAGGTTTCATAAAACGCAGCTGAAGACTGAAATGACGCCATATGTCCGCCAAGATCCAAATCTTTTTTAGAAGCGCGAAGTACAATCATGATGGCATTCCAACGAATGATTGAGCGAATACGGCGTTCTAATGTGGTATCACCTGGGTAGGCTGGTTCTTGGTCGGCTGGAATTGTGTTGATGTAATTGGTAGTAATGCCCGTTGGCATATCTACACCATCAAGGCGTGCTTTATCTAAAACTTGTTCTAGTAAGAACTGGGCACGCTCAACACCTTCTTCACGTACTACTGATTCAAGAGCTTGTAGCCACTCTTGGGTTTCCAGTGCATCAACGTCATTCTTCATGACTTCAGACATGGCGGTCTATCCTTTTGTTAGTTGGATCTAGTGAACATGCAATGAATCTTAAGATTCATTACTTTGTTGGATCCTTCGTAATGAGCGCTTTCTTCTGCTCTCTTCACGAGTTAAATCCAACAATGTTTCTTCGATATAAGCTAAATGAGAATGAGACATTTCTCGAGCCTTCTTAGGCTCTCCAGAAACAATCGCATTTACGATATTAGCTCTGTGTCTACTTACTTTTTCCACCACTTCACTGCGGCGGTGTAATAGTTTTAAATTCTGTAATACATTTTGCTCAAGGAGAGGTGCCAGGCTACGAACAATATGCAGTAATACAACATTGTGAGCGGCTTCTGTTATCGCGATTAATGAATCCATTACCGCAACAGCTTCATCTTCTATATTTTTCTCTTCTTCAGCTTTAAAAATTCGATCCTGACTCAGGAGAATTCTTTGGTAATCTTCTTCAGTTCCACGCAGTGCAGCAAAATAAGCAGAAACCCCTTCTAAGGCATGCCGAGACTCAAGTAAGTCTAGCTGGGCTTCTTGAGAAGTTGATAATAATTCGAGTAATGGGTCAGAAAAACCTTGCCACAAGGTTTCACTCACAAAGGTACCTCCACCCTGGCGTCGGGTGAGAAGACGTCTAGCTTCCAAACGCTGAATCGCTTCTCTGATAGAGGGTCTGGATACATCAAACTGCAAGGCAAGCTCTCTCTCAGGGGGAAGTTGCTGCCCCGGAGAAAATGTACCTTCCATAATCAGCCGTTCAAGTTCTTTTTCAATCACATCTGAGAGCTTCGGCTGACGAATCCTTTGATAAGCCATTTCGGTTATTTTTACTCTTATTATTTAATTTTTGAGCACTGTAAATTGGTATTACCAATTCAAGAATGGCATGAAATTTAACATAACCCTAACCTTTATGTCTAGGTGAAAATTGATATAAGTCATATAAACCTTTTAATTTAACCACTTAGTAACAAAAGGATGTCGTATCTGTACATAATGCACTGACTCAAATTACATTTACGTCAAAGTAGATGCTGCTAGATATAACAAAGTGGTCATTTAAAACATTAAGGAATAATGAAGCATACCCAAGTGACCTCAAGATGCAGGGATCAGCGCTTCATCAACGAGTTAAATTCAAGGTAAAGATAACTAAAGGAATGGCATTCCCTTGCAATGTTATCTGACGTAAAAATAGGCGCTTTGAAGTTGCTTGGGTATGACTCTTTTAACTCAATTGCGAAAGATAAAATCGCCAATCAAAAACAAGTCCAGGATCGCTTTTTCTCATTGGAGCGATATATTGATGGCCCGTGATTCGCTGTTTTGTAATAAGAGGAAATTGTTTGGTCAGTGAGTGAGAAACCTGTACTAGAGCACGGTATTGCTCCTGCGTATAAGATTCATAATCTGTTCCCTCCAACTCTATTCCAATAGAATAATCATTGCAGTTCTCTCGGCCAGCAAAGCACGATTTACCTGCATGCCAAGCTCTATCTTTAAATGACACAAACTGAACAACTTCTCCGGTTCTTCGAATTAAGCAGTGAGCAGAAACACGCATCTTATGGATAACGGGAAAAAAAGGATGTTCATGAGCGGATAAACGACCGGTAAAAAAACGCTCGATGGCATCTCCGCCATATTGCCCAGGAGGAAGGCTGATGTTGTGTACGACTAACAACGAAATATCTGAAAGGTTTGGTCTCTGATCAAAAAACGGAGAAGGAATGTGTTTTATGCCTTCCAGCCAGCCGTTGTCATCAATATCCATTCTATTCCTTAATTTGTGTCTAACCTGAACGGGCTTGATGACCTTATCCACAAGCACAAATAAACCCGATAACCGTCTAGTACTTTAGCGAAATATCGCCAGAGATCAAAACCGTTCAAAAAATTCTGCCACTATTTGAGATAATTGATGCTGAATTTATTAAAAAGCAGGAGTATTATGCCACTCATCCATACTTCTGATGCCAATTCAACAATGAAAAACACACACAATAGCCAAGCCCGACTCGATTATTTAAAACAACAGCTACCTTTAGAAATTACCCGCGCCGTAGCAGAAACGTTAAGAGAAGATCTTGGTGGCACTCTAGATGAGTCAGCAGACATTACAGCAAGTTTAATTCCTGAAGATGCCATCAATGTCGCCACAATTATTACCAGAGAATACGGTATTTTCTGCGGTCAGGCTTGGGCTGACGAAGTATTTAAACAACTCGGTGGAACGGTCACTATTGAGTGGCATGTCAACGATGGCGATAAAGTAGAACCAAACCAAACTCTCTGCACATTAACCGGACCAGCACGTACGCTTCTCACCGGGGAGCGTAATGCAATGAACTTTATTCAAACGCTATCGGGCTGTGCGACGACTACTGCGACTTACGCAGAAAAAATCGAAGGTACCGATTGTCGTCTGCTTGATACAAGAAAAACCATTCCAGGCCTGCGTAGTGCTCTTAAGTATGCTGTAGCGTGTGGCGGCGGTTTTAATCATCGCATTGGTGTTTTCGATGCCTACCTCATAAAAGAAAACCATATCATCGCTTGCGGTGGTATTAAGCAAGCCGTCTCTACCGCGAAGAAACTCAATCCCGGTAAGCCTGTGGAGATTGAAACAGAATCACTGGATGAATTAAAAATGGCCATTGAAGCTGGTGCCGATATCATCATGTTAGACAATTTTACTACTGATATGATGCGTGAAGCCGTCACTATCAATGCAGGACGTGCCGCGTTAGAAAACTCAGGTAATGTCACGTTAGAGACCATCAGGGAATACGCAGAAACCGGAGTTGATTACATTTCTGTAGGTGCATTAACCAAGCACTTAAAGGCGATGGATCTTTCAATGCGCTTTAAATAAGTCCATTATTAATTTGGATAGAGGTGATAAATCACCGCTATCCATTTTTCATTTTACTCATTTCTTTTTAACTGCCTCGAACTTATCTACAACCTAGCATAGCAAACATTAAATATTCGTTATCTCCTACGAAAAAGCGAACACTTCCCGTTTTAGTCGCCTATATTAGTTTTTATTCTCATATTCCTACTATTCAATATATGAGAAAAATATCATGACGTTAAACCATTACTCCAACGGCTTTAGCTTAATAGAGTTAATGATAGTCGTTGCTATCATTGGTGTTTTATCCGCTATTGCGATCCCAGGTTACAGTGGTTATATCAAAAAAAGCGAGATAACTTCAGCTTTGGCAACCTTGAAAGGACTCGTAGCCCCGGCAGAAGGCTGGCATTTAGAAAACGGGAAATTTTCAGTCTCAGATAGTGAATCTATCTTGAACCAAATTGGTAGTCACGAAAAAGCCAATCCATTAGGAACACTGCAATTTAGCGCTGAAGATACTCTTCAATTTACTTTCGGTAATCAGTCTCAGTTTTCTGAATCCCCAACAATCAAATACATACGCACACCAACAGGGTGGAAGTGCCGCGTATCCCATAACGATTTAAAAACAAAAGGCTGCTCAGAAACTGAAGAAGAAACTAATTAATATATTCTGATGCTAACTAATTTAGCCGAGGCACTTCATCACGCTAATATCATTTCTGATAGCGATAAGCATCAGGTTATTGAGCTATCTAACCAGAACGAGGGGTCGATACTCGATAATATAATAGCGCTTGATATCATGACTGCCCAAGAGCTAACCGAGGTTACTGCTTCGCTATTTAATATGGCTGTTGTTGATATTAATAACTACGATTATGAATCGTTAATCAATACCTTGCCATTGCGCGCTCTGATAATAAAACATTTCGCACTGCCTCTCTTTCAAACCGAACAGACATTAACCATTGCTATTGTTGACCCCACTAATCTCGCTACAGAGGGGGATTTCTGTTTTACCACCGGGCTACAAATCGAAACACTGCTTGCCGATTACCATGATATTGGTTTCGTAATACGGAAAATATTTGGTAAACCGGAGCCTAACCACAAACAGGAAACAACCCAAGATCAAGCGCTTAATAGAATCTTAAATGAGGGTATCGACCAAGACTTAAGCCCTAATACAGAAGAAAGTGACAAAAATGATGCACCCGTTAGCCAGTTTATTCATCAAGTCATTACTGATGCGATTGCTCGAAGTGCTTCTGATATCCACTTTGAACCCTACGAAAACCTTTACAGAATTCGGATGAGATGCGATGGCATCCTTATTGAAATGAAAAGCCCACCACCTCATTTAGCTCAACGTTTTTCCTCTCGAATTAAGGTTCTTGCAAAGCTAGATATTACCAACAGACGATTGCCACAGGATGGGCGTATTCAGTTTTCAACCAATGAAAATAGTCCCACGGTTGACATTAGAGTATCAACACTGCCAAGTTTATGGGGAGAAAAAATCGTATTGAGAATACTAGATAAACGAGCTTCCACCTTTGCAGTTGATACACTTGGTTACAACGACGATCAGAAACAACTGTTTTTGAGCGCACTTCATCGACCACAAGGCATGATCTTGGTCACAGGACCAACAGGCAGTGGCAAAACCGCCTCTCTTTACACCGGATTACAGATAATCAATACCAGTGAAAAAAACATCTCTACCGCGGAAGATCCTGTGGAAATCGCTATTAATGGTGTCAATCAAGTACAAATAGATAATCAAATTGATTTTGGATTTGCTCAGGCTCTTAGAGCATTTTTAAGGCAGGACCCTGATATTATCATGCTAGGAGAAATTCGTGATGAAGAGACAGCCTCTATCGCAATAAGAGCAGCTCAAACAGGTCATTTAGTCTTATCCACTCTTCATACTAATTCAGCAGCTGAAACCATTGTACGATTGATCAACATGGGTATTGAACCATTTAATATTACCGTTTCTGTGAGTCTTATCATAGCCCAGCGCTTGGTCAGACAGTTATGTCCTAATTGCAGAGTTCCTAACACAAACACTACATCCAGCATAGGTTCACTTAAGCTACCAATAAATACCACAATTTTTGATGCCAATCCCAAAGGGTGTATTAAATGCCACAATGGCTTTCAGGGCAGGATTGGTGTGTTTGAAGTACTAACAATGAATCAGCACATCAAAGACCTTATAGAGCGAAAAGCATCTACCTCTGAGATAGAACAAGCCGCAATAGAAAACGGCATGCTCACATTACAGAACTCTGCACTTGAAAAGTTACGCTCAGGAATCACCAGTTACTCTGAATTAACGCGAGTGCTTTTACTTTGATAGGTTCTCATGGCAGATCAATATTCTCATAAACAGAGAGAGTATAAATGGAAAGGGCTTACCCTCGATGGTAGGCGAAAGAGTGGACTGCTGATTGCTCGGCACCGAACCGACGCGATCATAAAACTGAACAAGCAAAAAATTAGAATCACTACTATAAGGGAATGTACAATCAGTCGCAGATTTACGCTTTCATCTCAAATAAAAGCAAAAGAAATAACGATATTCACCCGTCAAATATCGACCTTACTATCTAGTGGACTGCCTATTCTTCAGTCATTGAAACTGATCTCAAGTAATCAGTCTAATCCATATTTTCAGCTCGTACTGCTAAATATCATTCATGATATCGAATCTGGCTTGCCGCTTTACCAATCAATACAAACAAGTAATTACTTTGACGACTCCTATATTAGTCTCGTCGCTTCCGGTGAACTAACGGGTCAGATTGACAAAGTATTTGACCGTTTAGCTCACTTAAGAGAGAAAAAACAGAAGATTCATTCAAAAGTGATTAAAGCCATGATATACCCATCTCTAGTACTACTTACTGCTTTATTGGTTTTTTTACTCATGCTGACAATGGTTATTCCTGAATTCGAGCAACTATTTTCTGGTCTTGGAGCAGAGCTCCCTTGGTTTACTCAACAAACAGTCCGGCTTTCGCATGGTCTAAAAAACTACGCTATCCATATCACTCTAGTATCAGTTCTCATTGGCTTAATCGTAACAACAATAACCAAGCATTCGCTCCCTCTCCAATTGACAATAAGTCGCTGGCGTTTGATTACACCGATATTAGGCCATATTAACACCAGTGCAGTTTTGGCCACATTTTGTCATGTGCTTGCCGAAAACTTAGCTTCAGGAGTTCCTATACTAAAAGGACTGAAAACCTCATCGAAGACAACAAATAATTTATATTATCAGCACGTTTTTGACTCAATACATCATCATATTTCATCCGGAATTCCGCTGCACATTGCGATTAAACAAAGCAATGCATTTCCCGACTATTTCACTCAAATGATCATGATAGGTGAAGAGTCCGGGAGCTTGGATACAGTACTAAAACGTATTGCCACTTATTATGAAAATGAAGTTGATAATCTTGTCGATAATTTGGGTAAAGCGCTCGAACCATTAATAATTATCATTTTAGGCCTATTAGTAGGCGGGCTAGTCATTTCAATGTACTTACCCATCTTTAACTTAATGTCTGTAATGGGATAGAATAGTCGCTACATCAATCTTCTACAGAGTCATTCATGGATGCTTTTTACTACTACCCTTGGCTATTTCCTACGTTAGCTGCACTTTTTGGACTTATTGTCGGTAGTTTCTTAAATGTCGTCATTTATCGCTTACCATTAATGATGGAAAAAGAGTGGAAACAAGATTGCGCAGAGACCTTTCCTGATTTGAATATAGTCGTTGATAAAACCCCATTTAATCTAAGCCGCCCCAATTCACATTGCCCCAAATGTAAAACGCCTATTCGTATACTGGACAATATTCCAGTCATCAGTTGGATAGTACTAAGAGGAAAATGTCGTCACTGTGCTAACCCCATAAGTCCAAGGTACCCTCTGATTGAATTACTAAGTGCTTCACTTTGTGCTATTGCTGCCTGGACATTTGGGTTCTCACCATTTTCTATCGCTTTGATGTTTTTTACCTTTGCTTTAATTGCCGCCACTTTTATCGATTTGGATACCATGTTTTTGCCAGACCAAATCACGCTACCACTAACGTGGGCTGGATTGTTAATGGCACTGGTTGGTTGGAGTTCCATTTCACTTCAAGACGCAGTCATTGGGGCAATGACTGGGTACTTATGCCTTTGGAGTATATATTGGCTATTCAAACTCATTACCGGAAAAGAAGGTATGGGCTATGGTGATTTTAAGCTCCTTGCGGCATTAGGAGCCTGGCTTGGTTGGCAATTGCTGCCACTAATCGTTCTTCTTTCTTCCGTGGTTGGATTAGTCTTTGGGCTTATTCAGCTAAGATTGCAGAAAAAAGGCATAGATAAATCATTTCCATTCGGCCCTTATCTCGCTATTGCCGGGTGGATCAGCCTCATTTGGGGGACAGAAATCGTCAATTGGTATTTTATTACAGCCTTAGGATTATAATATGACTTTCGTCGTTGGGTTAACGGGAGGAATTGCATCGGGTAAAACAACCGTTGCCAACCTTTTCCATGACCAGTTTAATATTGATATTATAGATGCTGATGTCGTCGCTCGAGAAGTCGTTGAAAAAGGGTCTATCGGTTTAGCCTCGATAGCCCATCACTTTGGCCAAGATATATTAGAGCAAAATGGTCAGCTCAATAGAGCTAAATTAAGAAAACGAATTTTTTCTCATCCTGACGAAAAAAAATGGTTAGATAATCTACTCCATCCACTAATTCGCGATAAAATGCAGCAAGATCTCAGCAAAGTTACCACACCTTATGCACTTTTAGTGGTACCCTTACTAATTGAAAATCAACTACAATTTATGGCAGACAGAATTCTAGTCGTTGATGTCAGTCTTGATACACAAATCAAGCGGACCATGAAACGAGATAATGTCCCGAAAGTTCAAGTCGAATCTATACTTTCCACACAAGCAAGTAGAGAGCAACGAATTGAATTTGCTGATGATATTATTCTAAACGATGATGACAACCATAAACTTTTACCTCAAATCACTAAACTGCATAATCTATACATAGACAATGCAGCTAAAGCCAATCAATGATTTAAGGAACAAGGGCGCGGAATGACAATTCATAAATTTGAACATCCACTAAATGAAAAAACTCGTATCTACCTAAGAGTAGAGTCTCTGTTAAGGCAGATGCACCATTCCGCTAAATTTTCTGATAATCAGCAATATCACCAGTTTTTTCGCTCCATATTTGACCTTCTGGAAATTTTTGAACAGATTCAGTTAAAAGCCGAACTAGCAAAAGATCTGGAAAAGCAACGATTAAACTATAAAAACTGGTTAAATGTTGAGGGTGTAGACCAAGAAAAGCTATTGTCTGTTCTTGAAGATATTGATGTCGTTCATAAGAATCTAATGTCTGCCGAGCGATTTGGTAAGTCACTAAAAGAAGAACGATTTTTAAGCTCAATTCGTCAACGATTTAACCTTCCTGGTGGAACCTGTTGTTTCGACTTGCCAGCGCTTCACTACTGGAATCACCTTCCGTTAGAGCAACGAATTCGGAATGCACAAGTCTGGATGGAAACTTTGCAGCCTCTTTCGGAATCATTAAACCTTTGGCTCAAGCTTTGTCGAGAAACAGGGTATTCCAATGCCCAGATCGCCCGCAATGGTTTCTACCAAAGTGATGCAGAAGAAGCCAATATCCTTCGACTTAATATCCCATTAGAAACTGGCGTATTCCCTATGATTTCCGGTCATAAAAATCGTTTCGCCATTAAATTTATCTCTTTCGAAACCGGAAAGGCATACAGCCAAGATGTAGAGTTCGACCTAGCTATTTGTAATTAAATTTCAATTGTATATTTTTTAAAGCAAGTTAAGATCAGCTGCAGAAATTTAGTGCTAGGAGCTATTGTTCATGTCTGAACCCACTATTGTTAAATGTCCAACTTGCCAAAAGTCGGTAATTTGGAGCGATAAGAGCCCTTTTCGTCCTTTCTGTAGTAAACAGTGCCAAATGATTGATTTTGGAGAATGGGCAGATGAAGAGAATTCCATATCTGGCGCTCCAGATATGTCTGATTCAGATGGTTGGTCGGAAGATATATCGAGTTAACATAAATATTGAAATAAAAAAGGCTCCCGAAGGGAGCCTTTTTAATGAGAATGCTTAGTTATAGCATTACTTCTTAGCAAGTTTCTCTTTAATACGAGCAGACTTACCAGAACGTTCACGTAGGTAGTACAACTTGGCACGACGTACTGCACCACGGCGTTTAACTTCGATGCTATCAACCATTGGAGAGTGAGTTTGGAACGAACGCTCAACACCTTCACCGTTCGAAATTTTACGAACAGTAAATGCTGAATGTAGGCCACGGTTACGTACAGCGATTACAACACCTTCAAAGGCCTGTAGACGCTCACGCTCACCTTCTTTTACCTTAACCTGAACAACAACAGTGTCACCTGCGCTGAATTTAGGAAGGTCTGATTTCAATTGCTCTTCTTCAAGAGCTTTGATGATATTACTCATTTTGTAAATTCCTAGAATAAACTGATACTAATATAAATAGGTTACTTAGCTTTGTGTTCTTTAATGAACACGGCCAGTAATTGTTCCTGTTCGTCAGTCAGAGCTAGGTTTTCCAAGAGCTCTGGTCTTCGTAGCCAAGTACGGCCCAGCGATTGTTTTAATCGCCAGCGACGAATGTCCTTATGATTTCCGGACTTCAGTACCTGAGGCACCTCTTCTCCATCTAACACTTCAGGACGCGTATAATGGGGACAATCCAACAGACCATTTGCAAAAGAATCTTCTTCTGCTGACGCAAAATCTCCCAGTACTCCCGGTATAAACCTTGAAACTGAATCAATTAACGTCATGGCTGGTAGTTCACCACCCGTCATCACAAAATCACCAATCGACCATTCTTCGTCAATTTCTGATTTAATGACACGCTCATCTATCCCTTCATAGCGACCACATATAAGAATCATATTCTCATTAGTTGCCAGCTCTTCTACTCCTTTTTGGTCCAATTTACGACCTTGAGGAGAAAGATAAATAACTTTCGTCTTTCCCGGTGAGTTTACTCTGGCTGTTTGAATGGCATCGCGCAAAGGCTGAACCATCATCAACATTCCAGGGCCACCACCGTAAGGTCTATCATCAACAGTGCGATGTTTATCGAGAGTGAAATCTCTTGGATTCCATACTTCTACCGATAAAAGACCTTTTTTAACCGCTTGACCTGTAACTCCAAAATCAGTCACGGAGCGGAACATTTCAGGAAAAAGGCTAATTACGCCAACCCACATCTGTTCTCTCGCTCTACTGTGGAGTTAAAATCCAGGATCCCAGTCAACTTCGATCCGTTGAGCTTCGCGATCAATTTGTTTGACCACTTGCTCTTCAAGAAACGGGATTAATCGTTCCTTTTGACCAAAAGCATCTTTAATATTTGCCTTCACAACCAAAACATCATTTGAGCCTGTTTCTAACAAATCAGTTACTTCGCCAAGGTTATACCCTTTTGTTGTAACCACTTGCATGCCAAACAATTCTCGCCAGTAGAATTCATCTTCTGACAGCTTTGGTAGTGAATCTGAATTAATCGCAATTTCAAAATTGGTTAGAAGATTAGCATCCTCTCGGATCTCTAAACCTTCAAGTTTAGCAACCATACCTTTGTTATGGCGCTTCCAGCTTTCAACTTTGTATTCAATCCACTCGCCCTTTTGTTTTATATACCAAGGACTATATTGAAAAATACTTTCAGCGTCGTCTGTGTAGGAAATGACTTTAAGCCAGCCACGAATGCCGTAGGTAGCACCAAATTTGCCAACTACTAATTTCTCGATTTGCTCACTCATTATTTCGCTTCCTTCAACCGACATAGCTTTTGTTACCAACTAATTAAGCCGCTTTTTGAGCGTCTTTAACTAGCTTAGCAACACGGTCAGATAGAGAAGCACCTTCGCCAACCCAATGGTTAACGCGATCCAAGTCTAAACGTAGACCTTCTTCTTGACCTTGAGCAGTTGGGTTAAAGAAACCTACTTTCTCGATGTAGCGGCCAGTAGCTGCATAGCGGCTATCTGCTACTACGATTTGATAAAATGGACGCTTTTTAGCGCCGTGACGTGCCAAACGAATGGTTACCATATCGTCCTCTTTGCTTTCTCAATAATAAAATAAACCCCAAAGAAAATATTTCTTGGGGCCTCGTGCCAATTTAAAGCCCCGGAATTTTACTCTTATTAGGGGCTTTTGCAAGCAGTTTATAGGTGAAGGATTATCCGGTAGCCGGTTACCGGTGACTAGTTACCGGTATGGGGGACCTGTTAGCCTCTCCTTTCACTTTTATAATCTAATTTTTTATCTACCGAATGGACCACCCATACCGCCCATTCCACCCATGCCGCCCATCATGCCTTGCATATTGCGCATCATGCCTTTCATGCCACCTTTCTGCATTTTTTTCATCATTTTTTGCATTTGGGTAAACTGCTTTAATAGACGGTTTACATCTTGAACTTGAGTCCCCGAGCCTGCTGCAATACGTTTTTTACGAGAACCTTTAATAATTTCAGGACGGCGACGTTCTTTCATTGTCATCGACGAAATAATAGCTTCTTGCTGCTTAAACATAGAGTCATCAACTTTATCTTTCACATGAGCAGGCAAGTTATTCATACCGGGCAGCTTATCCATCATGCCCATCATGCCACCCATATTTTGCATCTGGCCTAGCTGCTCACGAAAGTCTTCAAGGTCGAAACCTTTTTTCTCTTTGAACTTCTTAGCCAGTTTTGCTGCTTTATCTTTATCTACATTACGCTCTAAATCTTCAATCAAAGAGAGAACGTCACCCATTCCTAGGATACGTGAGGCAATACGATCAGGGTGGAATGGTTCCAAGGCATCGGTTTTTTCACCCACACCCAAGAACTTAATCGGTTTTCCAGTTATATGACGAACAGAAAGAGCAGCACCACCACGAGCATCACCATCAACCTTGGTTAAGATCACACCGGTTAGTGGCAATGCATCTCCAAAAGATTTTGCTGTATTAGCGGCGTCCTGCCCCGTCATTGCGTCAACGACAAACAAGGTTTCCACTGGATTAATCGCAGAGTGAAGAGACTGTATTTCAGCCATCATCAACTCATCAATGGCCAATCGACCCGCGGTATCCACAATGAGCACGTCATAGAATTTCTTCTTGGCATGATCAATAGCGGCGTTAGCAATATCGATAGGTTTTTGCTCGACAGAAGAAGCAAAGAAATCAACCTCGACATCTGCTGCGAGCGTTTCTAACTGTTTTATTGCCGCTGGTCGGTATACGTCAGCCGAAACCACAAGTACTTTTTTCTTTTCTATTTCTTTTAAATGCTTAGACAGTTTACCTACGCTGGTTGTTTTACCAGCACCTTGCAGACCAGCCATCAAAATAACTGCCGGTGGCTGAGCCGCTAGATTCAGCGCTTCATTGGACTCTCCCATTACAGCTTCGAGTTCTTTTTGAACTATTTTGATGAACTCTTGACCTGGTGACAGGGATTTAGAAACTTCTACACCAACAGCGCTCTCTTTTATACGTTTAACAAAATCACGCACAACTGGAAGCGCAACGTCTGCTTCCAACAACGCCATGCGAACTTCACGCAATGTCTCTTTTATATTGTCTTCAGTCAGGCGACCTTTGCCGCTAATATTTTTCAGTGTTTTGGATAGTCTATCCGTTAAATTCTCAAACATGTCCGTCTCTTCGCTGGGTATGGGCGATTAATTAACAACAGTATACATTAGCACCTCTGAACTTCCAAAATTGAGCGATGTTATAGATATCTTTGAAAAAGAATGTCATTCCTTCAGCTATCTTTCTTGAACTGAACTCGTTGATGAAGCTCTGAATACTGCATCTTGAGGTCTCTTGAGTATATTCCTGCAATTAGTAAAAGGATGGATAGCCCATCGAAGCTAACCACGTTATAATCGATTCATTCATTTAAGATAAATAAAAAACACATGGACAGTTTAATCGCTATTGTTGCCGCTATTTTATATATTTTTGCTATCGCAATGGTTGTACCTGGCTTGGTACAGCAAACAGGTATAAAAACCAAAGCGGTATTTATCTGCGCCGCACTCGCTCTGGTATTTCATGCATGGTTACTCTATGGCCTCATCCACGAAAGTAGCGGACAAAACCTAAGCATCCTAAATGTTGCCTCGGTAATAAGCTTTATCATATCGCTTGTGATGAGTGTCGCTATGCTAAAAACTCGTCTTTGGTTTTTATTACCCGTTGTTTACAGTTTTGCGGTTATTAATATTTTGGGCTCTAACTTTTTACCCAGTGAGTTTGTCACCCACTTGGAAAATCGACCAGGTTTATTAACCCATATTACCTTAGCTCTGTTTTCTTATTCTACGCTCTCCATTGGCGCTTTATACGCGCTACAACTTGCTTGGCTGGATTACAAACTCAAAGCCAAGAAAGCCATGGCAATCAATCCAAACCTTCCCCCATTAATGATGGTAGAACGACAACTCTTTAATATCATCCTAGTTGGAACCGGCCTACTTACGTTAACTCTGATCAGCGGGTTTATTTTCCTCGAAGATATGTTTTCCAGCGAGACAGCCCATAAATCCATACTTTCTTTTATTGCATGGATTGTCTACTCAGTTTTGCTTTGGGGTCATTATCAAAAGGGCTGGAGAGGCAGAAAAGTCACTTGGTACGCTGTCGCGGGCGCAACTTTGTTAACCCTTGCCTATTTTGGTAGCCGCTTTGTTAAAGAGATTATTCTCACTTAATCTAACTGTTGTTTAACTAATAATATAATTGACAGCTCAAACCACTTAGGTCATAAATTGAGCAAGCAATACAAAAGGAATGCTAAACATTGGATGACATCTCAACGGGGTTTTTATTTACCCTTCTTGCCGGTTTAATCGTCATTTCAGGATATTTTTCTGGTTCAGAGACTGGCATGATGTCTCTGAATCGATACAGACTAAAGCATCTATCTAGCCAAGGGCATAAAGGGGCTAAGCGTGTCGAAAAGCTGCTAAATCGCCCTGATAGATTAATTGGTTTAATTCTGATTGGAAACAACCTGGTTAATATTCTTGCCTCTGCTATTGCCACCATTATAGGTATGCGCCTTTATGGCGATTTGGGCGTTGCTATAGCGACAGGTTTATTGACATTAGTCGTACTTGTCTTCGCCGAAGTTACACCTAAAACCCTAGCGGCTTTATATCCCGAACGCGTCTCTTTTATAAGTAGCATTTTATTAAACATCCTAATGAAGCTACTAGCCCCACTCGTTCTATTGATTAACTTAATTACCAATAGTGTACTTAGACTTTTTGGAGTTAAGGCGACTCATGGTACAGAAGACCCATTGAGCTCTGATGAATTACGTACCGTTGTAAACGAAGCTGGTGCACTAATACCGCGTCGGCACCAAGATATGTTGATATCTATTCTGGACCTCGAAAATGTCACTGTAAATGACATCATGGTACCCAGAAATGAAATTACCGGTATAGACATAAACGATGACTGGAAATCCATTGTTCGTCAGTTGACCCACTCTCCACATGGGAAAATTGTTCTATATCGAGATCAAATAGATGAAGTCGTCGGAATGCTTCGCCTAAGAGAGTCCTACCGGTTGATGCTAGAAAAAAATGAGTTTACTAAAGAAACGCTGCTAAGAGCCGCTGATGAAGTCTACTTTATTCCAGAAGCAACGCCATTGAATGTACAGTTACTGAAATTCCAGCGTAATAAAGAACGCATTGGTCTTATCGTTGATGAGTATGGCGATATTATTGGATTGGTAACTTTAGAAGATATTTTGGAAGAAATTGTTGGTGAGTTTACAACATCTATTGCTCCAAGCCTTGCTGAAGAGATCATCCCGCAAAATGATGGTAGTTTCTTGATTGAGGGTAGTGCAAACATTCGGGATATTAATAAAGGCCTGAAATGGGATTTACCTACAGATGGTCCCAGAACATTGAATGGTCTTATTTTAGAATATTTAGAAGATATACCAGAAAGTCAGCTAAGTATTGAAGTTGAACAACATCAAATGAAAATTATAGAGTTCACAGAAAACAAAATAAGTCTGGTCAAAGTTTACCCGGTTAAAAAGTAGAACCTGTCCAGAAAGCTTTAATTGAGGTCAGCTCCTGTCTGGAGGCTGACCTCAATACTAATTAGTCGATTTTTAGTTCTTCTAACATAGACGCAGGTAATGCTAAATCATCATTTTTATTAACAGAAATACCAGAAGCAATAATTGACTGAGCAATCGTTTTAGCATCTTCTAATGAATGCATAGAATACGTTCCGCATTGATACTCATTGAGCTCAGGTATTTTATTTTGGTTTTCGACCTTTAATACATCTTCCATAGCAGCTAACCATGCCGTAGCCACATCACTTTCAGCAGGTGTACCAATTAAGCTCATATAGAAGCCTGTACGACACCCCATTGGCGAAATGTCTATAATCTCAACACTATCACCATTTAAGTGAGCACGCATGAAACCGGCGTATAAGTGCTCTAAGGTATGAATTCCTCGCTCAGAAAGGATGTCTTGATTTGGTATACAAAAGCGTAAATCAAATACTGTGATTGTGTCACCCTTTGGGGTTTGCATTGATTTTGCAATACGTACTGCAGGCGCACTCATGCGAGTATGATCAACAGTAAAGCTATCTAAAAGTGGCATTGCCTTTCTCCGTTAGTTTGACAGGCGTAACCTGCCAATCATTTAATTTTTTATATATGAAAAATAATCAGCAAGAAAATCGTCAAAACTGAGTTGATCTTCTTGCTCTATCTTTTGTTGAGCTTTAACCGAATTTTTAGCTTCTTTCTGCATATCTTGCTGGCTATAAACTTGGTATTGGTGGTTCAGATGGTGTTCACGGTAATTTGCACCGAAGGCGCACCCTACATCTCCTATCCCGCCCAACTCTTTTGTTTTTTTAAGTAACCTGCCAGAGATAGTCAGCTCTGGATTATCAATCCATGTAACTAACTCAGTGCAAGTACGCTGATAGGCGTCACCACCTGTAGCACTATCCATTTGCTTAGCAATTTGGCGTAAGTCTTCAAATATCTGTGTAGTATATTCGCGTAGCGAAAGTTGTTTTCCTTCACAGCCATTATTAGCTTCAGCTAACATCAACCCCGGCTTACGACCTTCTAAAATGACTTTATTCCAGTTATCTTTCCAGCAACACAGTTCTTTATTATCCACATCACCGCAGTCCTTGATCAGGCACCAAGTCATGAACAAATCAAGAAAACGGATCTGCTCTTCAGTGATGCCTATTGGGCTAAATGGGTTTACATCCAACGAACGAACTTCAATATACTCAACACCACCACGTTTAAGCGCTTCGGAAGGTTTTTCTCCTTGTTCCGACACTCTTTTCGCACGGATAGGAGCATAGAGTTCATTTTCTATCTGCAACACATTGGTATTAAGCTGCTGAAACTCACCGTCTACGTGAACGCCAATTTTGGCGAAATCTTCTGACGGCGTATGTATCGCATCTTCTAAACCACTGAGGTATTCTTCTAAATTATTATAGCCAATTTTTAGCTCACTTTGAGCACTATTGGTGTACCCCAAGTCACTCAACCTCAATGACGTAGCGTAAGGAAGAAACTTGGTTTCACCAATACTGTCAAACTTCAGTTCGCTTCCTCTGCTTTGCAAGAACGAAGAACACAATGCCGGAGATGCGCCAAAGAAATAAGGTATTAACCAACCAAAATGGTAATAATTTCGGATAAGGTTAAAGTAGGCATCCGACTTAGCTGCTGCTCTATCCGCTTCATTCTGCTCTCCATAAAGAGAATCCCACAGCGATTCAGGAAAAGAGAAATTAAAATGCACACCGGAAATAATCTGCATCAGACTACCATAGCGATTTTTCAGCCCTTTTCGATAAAGGGTTTTCATCTTGCCAACATTAGAAGTCCCATATTGAGCAAGCTCAATATCATCTTCATTTTCTACGTAGCAAGGCATTGAAAGCGGCCAAAGTTTCTCTTCACCCATTTCTTTTTGGGTAAAGTGATGAATATCAGATAATTGACCTAATAGCTCTTCAATATTAGAAGACACCGGGGTAATAAACTCTAATAACGACTCAGAAAAATCTGTTGTTACCCACTTATTAGTTAGCGCTGCCCCTAAACCTTTAGGGTGAGGCGTTAACGCTAGTTTCCCTTCTAAGGTATATCTCAAGCTTTCACGTTCGACACCTCGGCCAATGTGAATAAAGTTATTTGGGTTACTCGCTACTTTTTTAAGTCTCGATGAAAAATTTGTCACTACGAAGGCCACTTATAATTTTTTTGTAAGGTTACGCCTTTTGGCGTATTTTTCTAGTAAAAATAGGCTAGAAAAAAGAAGAGAGGCATTGCCTCTCTATGTATATGTGTTTATCACTGAGATATTTCAAGTTCTACGATAGGAATATCTAGTTTTTCCAATTCAGGTTTTATCTGTTGAACGTCCCCAACAACGACAATTTGGTACTGTTCAGGATCAAACCATTCTGCAGACACCTTATCCAAATCCGCTTTTTGAATATTCGCCAATACGTTATTTCGCTGCTCAATATAGTCATCATCTAACGAATAATTGACTATATTAGATAACAACTGCGCTTTCATATTAGGGGTTTCATATTTTAACGCATCCTGTTGGCCAACCGCTAACTGCATAAAGGCTATCTCTTGCTCTGATACACCTTCTTGACTATATCGACGCATCTCCTTCATAAACTCTAGAATCGAATCTGCCGTTGCATCAGCACGAACCTGAGCATCAAAAATCACCAAACCGATCTCTTTATTGCTCGCATGATACCCATTAGCCCCATAGGTATAGCCCTTATCTTCTCTTAAGTTCTGGTTAATTCGGCTACTGAAATTACCAGCCAGATTAAACATGGCTAACTTACTCAAATATTGCTCACCGACCATGTCATAGGGCAACCCTCGTCTAACCAGTCTTACCACACTTTGTGATGCGCCAGGCTTATCGATCAGGTAGATAGTCTGCGAGCCTATCGGCATAACTGACTGAGGGTGTAAAATCGGAGCGTCATTACCTTGCCAATCATTTAAAAATTTAAGGTCATCCTTCAATTCTTGTTTGGATATGCTCCCGACCACAATAACTTGCGTACCTAAAGGAGTATAGTTTTCCTGATAAAACGACTTTACATCTTCTAGTGTGATTTGCTTTACCGATTCAAGAGAACCTTCTCGAGAGCGACCAAACGTTGTATTAGCAAATAATATCTGCCTAGTAGCCTGAGTCGCCATCCACGCTGGTTTCTGATGTTCATAAATCAGACCTTCAATCGCCTGTTTCTTTATACGATCAAAGTCTTCTTTCTTAAATGCGGGTTTAAACAGCGTTTCCTCAACAATTTTCAACGTAGGAATAAGTGTTTTCTTCAAAGAAGAAATGGTTATTGTTGTTGTATAATTACCTGTACCAAAACTTATCGTACTTCCCAACAAATCCAGCTCAGCCTGAATGTCTTCAATACTCCTTTCTGTCGTACTCTCTTGTATTAACTCACTGGTTAAATCAGCAAGCCCTTCTTTTCCTTTCTTGATATATCGGTACCCTGCTGGCACCTGTATCTGCATCAAAACTGTGGGAGCTTCGCTTGTTTCGGTGCCCAGAACTTCAATGCCATTATCTAGATTGATCCGATATAGCTCAGGGATAGAACTTTTTACTATACCTCCAACTTTAGGCATCACGGAACGGTCAAAATTGTCGATACCCTTAATATAGCTAAGCTCGCTTTGCGGAATTTTTTTGTATTTTGGCAGCGTTCTTTCTGCGGGAGTAAAGTCAGCTTCTCTAACTGAAAGGCTTGGTTTACCTTTAGGAATAACGCTCAATGTCACCTTGTTTTTACCCATAATAAAACGCTGATAAGCTTTACTTACGGCCTCTGGTGTCACAGCTTTTATTTGATCTAACTGATATTGAATCCTATCCGGCTGATCAAAATAAGTTTGATTTGATGCCAGTTGAGTGACTTTACCTCGTACACTTTCAAGCGCAAATATCGCACTCGCTTCGGCACTACCTATAATTTGATCCAATTTTTCTTGCTCAACAACTTGCTGACTAAAGTCTTCAAGTACCGCCATCAATTCTTTATAAATCGGCTTTAAATTGCCTTTTTCACCTGAATTTCCCATCGCATAGACATAAAAGTTACAAGCCAGTTCCGCACAATCCTGAAATGCACCTGCGTCAATGGCTATTTCAGTTTTTACTAGCTTTTGATAAAGAACGCTGTTTTTTCCATCCCCCAGAATTGAAGCCAATGCATCAAGGGTCGCTTGGTTCTTCTCACTTCGATACGTTGTTGGCCAGCCTATCATTACCATCGGCTGTTTGATCTTATCCTCCAGTGTAATGTATCTGTCTTCTTCAAGTTTAGCCGGCTGCTTCGGAGCATTTTCAACTTCTGGACCACGAGGAATTGAACCAAAATATTTATTCACCCAAAGCAACGTTTGTTGAATATCAATATCCCCACCAATGGTAATTGTTGCGTTATTTGGGCCATACCAACGCAAAAAGAAAGCTTTAAGATCATTAACATCAACTCGGTCAAGATCATCAACATACCCAATGGTTTGCCACGAGTAAGGGTGTCCTTCGGGATAAATTGCAGCACCCAGTTTTTCCCACATCAGACCGTAAGGACGATTATCGTAACTCTGGGCCTTCTCATTTTTAACCGTATCTCGCTGAATTTCGAATTTCTTCTGAGAGACCGCATCTAAAAGGAAGCCCATTCGGTCAGATTCTAGCCATAAAGCCTTTTCTAATTGATTTGATGGTAAAGTTTCAAAATAATTAGTTCGGTCTCTATTTGTTGTACCGTTTAAAGTTCCACCCGCTTCAGTCACTATTTTAAAATGCTCTTGATCACCCACATTTTCAGATCCTTGAAACATCATATGCTCAAAAAAATGGGCAAATCCAGACTTCCCGATCTCTTCGCGTGCCGACCCTACATGGTAGGTTACATCAACATGAACTAAAGGATCTGAGGTATCGGGTGAAAGGATAACCGTCAAACCATTGTCTAATTCATATTTGGAATAAGGGATAGAGATTTTCCCTGCTTGCTCTTTAGACTGCTCTATAAATGAGACACCATCTGGCAGCAGATTCTTCTCTTCGACCGTTGTTGTTTGAGAACAGCCATATAAGGCGACTAAAGACACAACACCAAGCCATATTTTTCTCATCTAATACTCCTTAAAAAAAACCTAAAAACAATGCTGTCAAGACGCAATATCTCAATGCTTTTCCAAACGCAATGAGCAGAAAGCAGGGTAAAAACCTCATTCTTAACCATCCAGCAGCAAAGCAGATAGGATCACCAATTACTGGAAGCCAACTAAAGAATAGAGCGCCATAGCCATATCGGCGAATCCAAGCTACAGCTTTATGACCATACTTTTTTTGCTGAGTTCGATTCGGAATCAACAATCCTAACCAATAATTAGTTAATCCACCAAGCGTGTTACCGACCGTTGCTGCTATTACGATCGAAGCCGTAGAAATTTTATTGATGTCCAGAGCTGCAATCAACGACGCTTCAGAGCTACCTGGCAACAAGGTTGCACTTAAAAAACCAGTGGCAAAAAGAACCAACAACGCCGATTCTGAAAAATATTGATACAGTGAAGTTAGCACCGCATATCCAATAATACTTTGCCTCGCGTATGCCCTGTCTCTAGTTGTTCATGTGCTTTCTCAACCTGTTTGAAAGAAATAGCAGGCTGAAAATCCACTTTTAATAAACCAACACTCACCATATAAAGCAGTGCATCTAGCTGCTCTGGATCAGGAGAAACCAACATCCCTTTTGCTTCAAACCCCAACGTATTGGCCTTATCACATATGATGTCTTTTGTAATAGTCGGAACCGTTACTACTCTAGCTGCGTCTTTAAGGCACTTGAGCGCATCTAATGCAGCGTCACCTCCCACTAGATCAATGAGAACATCGACATCACTTAAACGCTCTGAGACAGGAGAAAACTGATAATTGATCGCATGCGCACCTAAAGTCGCCAGATAATCTAAATTACCTTCACTACAGGTTGTATAGACTTCTGCCTGAGCAGCGACAGCCAGTTGAATAGCAATATGACCGACACCTCCTGCGCCAGCAAGGATCAATACACGTTCACCAGCTTTAACTTCAACCTGATTAATCGCTTGAGCGGCTGTCTCTCCTGCAATAGGGAGTGC
>ASRM01000036.1_pt1 | contig 27020 bp, 24 predicted proteins | sample 693238 | NCBI WGS metagenome assembly ASRM01 (sample SAMN02169242, study PRJNA158439) | bioreactor metagenome | isolation source: day 74 sample from continuous culture bioreactor inoculated with sediment... | place: Germany: Bremen
TGGTTTCCGTTAAGGTCTTCCTGAAGCGAGGCGGCCATTCTAGCGATATAAGATAAAGTGTCAAACACTTTTTGCATTTTATTTTCACTATCAAAAATAATGAATTACATGCTTCTTTCACCAGTTTGCTTCGCCTGTCTCACAACACCTTTCGTTAGAAGTTTGTCGTGACAACGGAGCCGAATTATAGGGAGAGATTTAAACTTGGCAACTCATTTATTTAAAAAAAATGAGTTTTTTAACAATTAAATTGATATACAAAGTAACGCACGGACAAAGCACAAGTTATTCACAATTTGATGTGGATAACTTGTTTTTTCTATTCATCACTATCGAAGAAATAAGAAATTCGTGAGCGTGGATTTAAATACTCTCTAATTTTATCTGGTAGTTTGCTAGGAAGGATGGCAGCAACTATTTTTATCTCTTTATCCGCCAAATCAACAATGGGAGCTTGGGTACGTGGCACATTAGCATCATAAAGCAACACATTAGGAAATAGGATATTGCTAGCATTGACCGAGATGACCAACCCCACCATTTTATTAGACAGCTGCACAACCGTTCCCGGAGGATAGACACCCATAAACTTAATAAGAATATTTAAGTTATCTGCACTGTACTTATGCTTTTCATTTTTATAAAGAAAGGAGAGTGCTTTATAAGGGATTTTTTGCTCAGCTAATATATTGGTGTGGCATAAATTATCATAAGCATTGGCTAGAGCAACAATTTGAGCGGCTTCGTCTATAGCTTCTCCTTTAAGGCCCTCAGGATAGCCCGAGCCGTCTAAAAACTCGTGGTGCTGATAAATTATCTTCTTAGTACTTTCAGGAAAATCTTTTATCGCATTACCCATGTCCAAACCATACTTGGTGTGTAACTTTAAATAATTACGCTCTGGGTCCGTTAAAGCAGTCTGCTTTCTCAATATAGTCGTCGGTATTTTCATCTTACCGATGTCATGAAACAAAGCGCCAAATGCAATATCTTTTAACTGAGATGGAGTATATCCCTTACTTTTTGCAATCATCATCGCCAGAATAGATACATTTAAAGAGTGAAAATAGATATCTTCAAATTCACTCTTACCATTCATTAGATGCAAAGTAACGCTATCATCGGAAATTAGCTTTTCGACAATATCATCAACCATAGACATGGCTTCATCGACTGCAGATTCTGGCCTGTTTCGAATTTTACTCATTACAGAACGTAATTGTGACAACGAGCGTTCAAATTCTTTTTCGCAATTAATCACTCTTCGCCGATAGTTATTTAACTTATCAATACGCGTCTGTTTCTCTTCCCACATTTTTTTCGTTTCAAGATCGATCTCTTCAGGTATTATCGATTCAGGCGTATTTTTATCTAGTGGGGGTAATGGAGCAGTATCACTCTGGTTAGGATCAATATAGACATACTGAATGCCAAGATGCTTGATCATGTTGATCTGATCTTGAGACTTTAGCTTAAAGCTATTGAACAGGAACGGGTGCTCATTCCATTTTACTGGTAGGCGAACGTGCAACCCTGCCTTTAATCTGTCTACAGTAATTTTAATACTAGCCACTATGATTCAACAACTATCCATTAACTTATCCTAAAGTTAATTCTATCTAAGAGAATGAATAAAATCATCACTCAAATTAGCTATACCCGATTTAAGTATGAGGATTTGCATCAAAGTATAACAAATCCCTCATAAGCTAAGATTGAAATTGTTTTATTAAACGTTGCAGCGCTTCTAAATTGTTTACTAGCTGGCTTGTTCGTGACACTGACGACTTGGATACATCTAACGTTTCATCTGCCAACGTTTTAATATTAGTTACATTTCGATTCACTTCACTAGTCACCCCTGCCTGCTGGTCAACCGCGACAGCGATTTGATGGCTATTATCAGTAACCACAGATAAAAGGCTGGTAATGTTATTTAAAACCTCACCAGTTTGATTTGCCCTTTCTGTGCACTCAACAGAAAGATCTCCTCCTTTAGTCATTATACTTACTGCACTTTTGGCCGTGGATTGAAGCTCAGCTATCATGCTATGAATTTCATCGGTTGATGAGCGAGTTTTCGTCGCTAAAGATCTCACTTCATCAGCAACAACGGCAAAACCTCTTCCTGCTTCACCAGCACGAGCAGCTTCAATAGCCGCATTCAACGCTAATAGATTAGTTTGTTCAGAAATATTTCCTATGACATCCAGGATGCTTTCTATTTTTTCACTGTTTTGCGCTAAGTGGTCGATGACTTCACGTGAATTTTTCAGTTCTGCAGCTAATTGTTCAATGACACTAATTGTAGTGGCAATACTATCAAGACCCTTCTGCGACTCATTATTCGCTTCTTCTGTTACTTCTGATGCAGCTGTTGCACTGCTGGCAACCTCTTTAATGGATTGGCTTAACTCTTCAACAGCCGCTGCTACTTGTTCGGTCTCACTATATTGCTGACTAAGACTCTGCTCTATCGATTGAATTGTGCCAAATTCTTCTTCGGCTGCGATCAAGATTTTACCCGCGGTTTCTCCTGTTCTACCTGATACAGCCCTCAGCTCTGCCTTTCGCATCATAAGTGCGATTTCAATTTCAGAGCAGTCATCGTAGTGACCTGTATACGGTTTTTCCATCAACGGGTTGTAGTAAGAGTCTTTGGCCAGCTGTTTGATCGAGTTAAATCGGTTCTTTTGATATAGCGTAGAAGCAAGCAAAAGAGCGCCAAGAAAACTAGAAGTAATCGCTATATATAGTGTCGGCATCCCAACCAATAGTAATAATGAGCATATGAACAGAATGGTAGAAAAGATTATATTTATAGAAAACAGTGACAGTCTTTTTTTCGCGACTTTCTTGCCTTCATTAATATTTTTGTAAAGATCAGCAGCTCTATCTATCTGTTCAGGAGAAGGTTTAGAGCGAACTGACTGGTACTCTGTTACTTCACCCTTTTCATTTTTTATTGGCGTCACAAAAGCAGATACCCAATAATGTTCATCCCCTTTACATTGATTTTTGACCAACCCCATCCAACTTTTTCCTGACTGGACATATTGCCATAACTGACCAAATGCGGCTTTAGGCATGTCCTTATGTCTAACTATGTTATGAGGATTTTCAGTTAGTTCATGTTCCTCGTACCCTGCCACCTCACAAAATGCACTGTTTGCGTAGGTAATATTGCTCGAAGGATCGGTGGTAGAAATAAGATTTGATTCTTTAGGATAATTTTTATTCTTCAGGTCACTATAAGCACTACTACTAGACATCGGTATTCTCAATTCTGGGGTATGGATTGCAATGGGTGATCTTTACCACAAAACGACTATTGACTTAGTTGATAATTATCAATCGATTAACAATATGAATACCTAGTTATTATTATTCTCATCAATGATACAACTGGGAAGCCTCAAATAAAAAGGCTCCAAAAAGGAACCTCAAGATAGGGCAATTTATTATGAATCACTATTCATTATCAGAAGGAAGTGCATTTACATTAGCCACTTCCACCAAATGAAAATGGCTAAAAATCCAAATAAATAAGCTAAGCCAACCCAACACAATGCTTTCATGCGACGGGTTAAAGCGAGCTCACCTTTCAGCTGTTCGCTAGTCATTAATCGATAATTAAGTAATGCAAAAATAGGCGTTGTCATAAAGGCCAAAATCATAGCAAAATTGAGCATAGTCATTAATGCTGACGTAAAGAACAATAGAATCCCCATTGCTACTGAACTAACAATTAACATCCAAGCATTATGATAACGTCTCTGATCTAACTCTTTTTCTTGCAAAAGTAATTGCGCTTCAGCGAGTGCTCGGGCATAACCATCAATAACCGTAATTGTACTGCCGAAAATACAAAAGAAAGCAACAATAGCGATAAGATAACGCGACCACTCTCCGATAGTAGAGGCGTACATTCCAACCAATTGGTGAGAGAATCCAATACCTGACGTTTTTAATTCCTGACCGTTACCGTGTAAAACCAAAGCACCTAGCGCTAAGAAAACAATCGCAAGAGCAGCGGTACCAATATAGCCGACATTAAAATCAAACAGAGCAGATTTAACCGTTACCGTTTGCTGTTTTCTTTGGCTTTTTAACCATAAAGAAGTAAGACACGAAATTTCAATGGGCGCAGGCATCCACCCCATCATAATTACAACAAAACCAATAGCCGCAATATTCCAAACGGACGGTGACTGATATTCAGTTGGAGCCACAGCCCCATTGGAAGACGCAATAATCACAGCTCCAAGTGTAGCAACAACCAAAACGACCATAATTCCTTTAGATATCTTATCTAGAGCTTTATAGTGACCAGCAAGCAAAATGGCTAAACAGAGGATGACAATAATGCCGGCGTTAGCGGTCAAAGACAGTTCTAAAGGAGAAAAATAACCAAATAGACTGGCACTAAATAACAATAATGCCGCGCTATTAACCACTGCTGAAATGGCTGAAAGTCCGGTAAACATCCATAAATAGCCACGACCTAGGTTACGGTATCCTTCAATAAGGCTTTGACCTGTCCCCATTGTGTATTGGACGCCTGCTCTGAAAAAAGGGTATTTAAAAAGGTTTACGAGCAGTATAACAATCGCTAGTTGCCAGCCATAAATTGCACCAGCTTTTGTTGAAGCAACTAAATGTGAGCCACCGACAGCAGCCGTGGCCATCATGATACCCGGCCCTAACGAACGCACTAGATCTTTGAAGCGACTGGCACTGTGAGTGCTTTCAACCGCAGCAGAATTTTGCATGATTCTTTCCTTATAATCGTTTTGCTTGTATTGGTTATTTCAATATGTAGCCATCATTTTCACAAAAGCCTTATTCACTCTGGCTTAAACACTATTTTTCTCCGTAATGGCGGTAACAATCAACCCCCCACAAACAGTCCATAAGTCAAATAACCCAAACAAAAGCACAGTTATGGTTAATAGCTCCAACCCGAAAGCGACAAACATCCGTAAAATAGGGTTTTAACTCTAAAAAAAGCGATAAAATTTAATCAACAAGATGTATATAAAAATGAACGCATCACATTATTGTGACCAATAAAAAACCTTGATAAATACCAAGGTCTCCGTTTCAACTTATATAGTCGTAAATGATTAAGTGACCCAAATTACCCTCAACGCCAATCCAATAAGAACGACTCCAGACAACCTATCGATCAGTCGGGCTTGGGAGCGTAACTTATTTAATAACAAAGGAGATGAAAGCAAAAAGGTAATCAAGGTGTACCACAGGCCGTCGATCAAAAATGGGGTTGCTACCACAATAGCCCGTCCAGTTAACTCGCTTCCAACAGCAACGAACTGACTAAATAACGCAATAAAAAACAACATTATTTTCGGACTGGTTAATGAGACCAATAGACCTTCTCTTGCTGACTGCCAAATATTCATTTTTTCGCCAGACTCTAATTTAGCAGCAATCCCACCTTTGGATCTCAATGCATTAAATCCAAGATATGCCAAATATAACGCCCCCACGTAGCTTAACGCTCGAAACAAAACTGGAGACTGATGCAACAAAGCCGCAAGGCCAACAAGTGTAATGAAAGCATAAATAGCAATCCCAGACGCATGTGCCCATGCGGTCGCGATGCCATTCATTCGACCACCAGTTAAGCTATGTTTTGCAACTACCGCAAGACTAGGACCAGGGGACATCGCTCCTAATAAACAGATGGTAAAAAGCGATAACCAAATAGTAAACGTCATTTTTCTTCCTTTCTTAATATTTTTGAATAATAAAACGACTAATCAAAAACAGTGCTTAGTTAAGTAGCAGGGAAAAGATTAACAACTCAGGGATATTAATTGAAATCATTTTTGATCATGAAAGTCATGACTTGTTGTTATACCCTAAATGGTTATACCCGGAATGGTTATGGCCAATTGAATACTCTGATTCACAAAGAGCTTTGTACGTCAGTTCGCGCAGCCACTTATGTGCCAAGTCATGGTCAAACTTAGGGTGCCAAATCAGCCAGTATTTTTGTATTGGCAGGCTCATAGGGAGCGGCCTGTAGGCAATAGCGTATTCGGACTTCAGATTTTTCGCTATATGTTCAGGAATTACCAGTAAATATTGACTTCTGGTCAGTGCATTTAACGCTGCAGAAAAAAAAGGAATTCTTAATCCAATGTTTCTTTTCTTTCCTAACGTTAAAAGTTCCTTATCAAAACTAATGTCTTTATCACTCCCCCCAGTCACAACAATGTGCGAATACGACAACACATCATTAAGTTCCAATTGTGATTGATTGGCTAATGGGTGATTAATACTCATGACACACACGGGCTTATCCTGCCCCAGCAAACAGCTTGAAACACCCTCTGGTATCTTTGGTAACATGGTTGACGCTAAATGGAGATCATTGTTTGCTAAATCATTCAACATTTCTGGCTGCCACATATGATACTGAAACCTAGCCTTTGGAGATTGAATAGAGATATTTTCAAGCAGTTTTGGAAAAATATATTGAGCAACGTAATCACTTGAAGCAAAAGAAAACTCACCATCCCAATACAGTGGTTCAAATGTATCCTCTTCCAGTAGGTGTTCAAACTCACTAAAGAGGCCATCTAACTTGGTTTTAAGTACCTGGGCTTTAGGAGTAAGGTAAAGTTGATTGCCATCTCTAACCAAAAGCGGGTCAGAAAATAAACGCCTCAATTGAGCCAGTTGCCGACTTACAGCAGATTGGGAAATATTTAAGCAAGATGCCGATTGAGTAACATGACACTCTTTCAACAGGACATGTAAAGAACGAAGTAAGTTTAAGTTAATATTATTAAGCATGGCGTTACAAACCAACCTGGAGCACTAATCTCTGAAAATAAACTAATATCCAGACAACTTTCAAGCTGTTTTCTCTTTCTGCCAACAGCTATATAAACAAAAACCCCGTCAAACGGGGCTCAAAATAAATGTATACTCAAATAACTGGATTAATCGTCCTTTTCATTCCAGTTTTCGCTTAAATATTTTCTGGCTTCACAGCAAGGGCAGTAAGGCAGTATCTTGCTATCATCTTCCAGTACCACCGCTAACCGACACTTCTCGCAAACATAAGCACCTTTGCCTGGTTTATCTCCCGTAGAAAACATTCACACCTCCCCTGTAGAACATTAACCAAAGTATTAATAAACACTGAAGACTTACCTTGTTGCATAAGAACTACAGCGATTACTAATATTGCGCTAAATGACATAATTAGAAATGATCCAGATCAATCAAGTTAAGGTGTTAACGTTACCAGACAAAATAGTTAAAAATGAATAACAGAGTACTAACTCTAGCGATAATGTGCATAATAATAGGATTAATGGTGTTATTTTGAATATAAATTCAATTGGCATTTCTGGCCGAGCACAAAAAATAACCCACTTTTCGCCATTAAGGAACGGAAAGAATATGGAAGCATCACTGCCTTCCATATTCTTATTTTTTCTACATTTTTTAGGTCAACATAATAATAATTTTGCCGACAGATTAGAATTATTCCTGGTATTCAAACTCGTCAATAACCACTTCAACCCGGCGGTTTTCCATACGCCCTTCAGCAGTATCATTTGAGGCTTTAGGTTTATTCTCACCTTCACCTTTAACAGAAATACGAGATTCATTTATTCCCTGAGAGTACAGGTAATTAGCAACTGATTGAGCACGTTTTTCAGACAAGCTCTGATTATACGCGGCTGAGCCTCTAGAGTCAGTGTGCCCAATGATTTCTGCTTGTGCCTGAGGGAATTTCTTCATAACCCCAACTAACCAATCAAAATACTGTTCGCTATTCGCAGCCAGTTTAAAACTGTCATGATCAAACAACTCAACACCGTATTCCTGAAATATTTTTTTCTGTTTCACGGGGGCTGGTTTTGCTGGCTCAGGTGCTGGCTCTGCCACTACTACTGGTTCAGGTTTTGTTTCTTTCTTAACAACTGGTTCCGCAACGACGACTGGCACAGGCGCTGGCTCATTTGTTCCAAATGTATAAGTTAACCCAAGGAAAATGGAGTTTACATCTAAACTGCTAATAAAATCGTCGGTGATATTGTTAATACGCTGATACTCAATGCGTGCCGCTAAATTATCTGTTAACCCAACCTCAGCACCTAACGCCGCTAGTAAAGCAACATCATTATTCTCATCATAATCTATCCAGGCGGCACCGAGTTTACCAAACAGACTAACAGAGCCCACGGGAACACTAAATTTTGGAGCAATAGAAAGCGCTGTCAACTTATCATCAACCACGTAGTTTTGACCTAGGTGGTTAAAATTAGATTCAAAATCACCTAATACGTCGTAACCTGCCTCCAGAGCAAAGCTATCTGAAATATTATATCCACCGTACAAACCACCGCCAAACGAATCATCATCACAAGGACTACTCAGCGAGCAAGAATCGTCTAACCATGATTGACCGAGCTTACCTCCCAAGTAAAACTCAGCCTGCGCTAATTGAGGAGCTATAAATAAAAAACCTGACGCCAGAACTGCTAATTTTTTCATAATATATCCTTTATTACTTTGAATTATGCTTACTTATGAACATATGGCATATCTATACCAAATTTTGTTAGATTACCTCTATTAACGCCCTCTTCCTAGGCTTTAACAAAAGATAAATTGATCTTTCTTATATTTGAGTTGCAGTTCAAAAAGTAGGAAAATAGCGAATAGAAGTCAAAAAACACTAAAAAAGGCACTCTGCCACATTCTATTGTGAGTTAGCATGTGAGTTATCTCATGAGATGACAGTAAAAATCGGATCAGACATAAAATGGCAAAACTTAGTTTACAAGAACAGATGCTTAAAGCCGGACTCGTTAACGAGAAGAAGCTAAAAAAAGCCAAGAAAGGTTCTAAAAAATCACGTACTCAGGCAAGAGAAGCAAAAGAGGCCGTGGAACAAAATAAAACAGCTCAGCGCGAAAGAGATGTAGAGCTTAATAAGCAGAGATCGGAAGAACAACTCAGCAAAGAAATTAAAGCACAGGTTAAGCAATTGATACAAATGAATAAGCTTGATCTTCGCAATGGTGATATCAAATATAACTTTACCGATGGTACCTTTGTAAAATCCATTTATATGGATCAAGAAACCAGAGACCAATTGGTAAAAGGGGGCCTATCTATAGCCCGTTTTGGCGAAGGTTATGCGGTAATCCCATCTCCTGCAGCAAATAAGATAGCTGAGAGAGACTCCGAATCCATCATTGAAAATAAATCTTCATCAGAAGAGACCATTGATGAGGACGACCCTTATGCGAAGTTCGTCGTACCTGATGACTTAATGTGGTAATACACTAGTACAGATAATACAGAATCATTTACAAGATCCATGGAAATGGGCCCTCTTTATAAGAGGGCTCATTGGTTAACCTCAGCTCAAAGGGGTATGGCTGACAAACATTATCCTTTCTGGCTTATCGCATATAGCCGTTGCGCCTGATCCATCGACTCCTGACTTACCGAATTAAATACCCCAGCATCATCTGCATTTTTATTTGAAATATGGCGAATGCGTTCAGCCAACTCATCGACACTTTCAGTCACTTTCGCCTGTTCTTCGGTGGCAGTAGCAATACTGGTTGCACGATCCCGGATGTCATTAAAAGCAGCCACTATTTTTTCGTATTGAGTTCGAGTATTCTCAGAGCGTTCATTTACCGTTTCAGATAACTCCCGACACCCATCAATGACACCAACACCGTCTCTTGCTGCATCTTGTAATTTCTTAATCATCGTCTCAATTTCAACAGCCGATTGTTGGCTTCTGCTTGCCAAAGTACGAACCTCATCCGCAACAACGGCAAACCCGCGACCAGACTCACCAGCACGTGCCGCCTCTATCGCTGCATTAAGTGCCAATAAATTAGTTTGCTCCGAAATATTTTTAATAACATCAAGTACTGAGCCGACTTGTTGAGAGTCCTGAGAAAGTTTTTCTACCGCCTCTGATGCATCGTTTAGATTAGTGAAAAGTTGTTTAATGGAGTCATCACTACTCTCTATCAACTGGAAGCCACTATTTACTAATTCTGCTGATTGTTCTGTGATATTTGCCACCGATACCACATTCTGAGAAACATCCGTTGCCGTTGCCGCCATTTCATTAATAGCGGTTGCCAAAGTATGGTTTTCATCCATCAACAAACTAGCGCGTTCCGTTGCTGACGTACTGAGTTGATTGATGGATTCAGCGTTATCTTTCACCTTCTCAGCTTCACTTTGAACTTTAAATAATATATCGACTAAATTATCGCCATAATCATTTATCGCTAAACATAGTTGTCCCATTTCATCCTTACTGCTCACTACTAGTTTGTTATCTATATTTCCTTCAACCAGCGCCCTAACTTGAGAAGTTGTCGATTTGATTTGATTAAGTAACCTATTGCCAGCGAACAAAAGAATGACAACAAAAATAACAATCAATGAAACCAAAGAGGTATATAACGCTTTAGTTAAAGTAGAAACAGTCTGCATTGCCACTGTCACCGGAAGAATAATACCTGACCGCCAGCCTTGTTCTGGCAATGTGTAAGTGACCAAAATCGAAGAGTCATTCAAGATTACACCTTCTTCCAGCTCAACAGGTTTATCGCCATTTCTACCTAGTGCATTCACAAATGGAGCCAGAGAGGGATCTTTTTCTGCCACACCTTGCAGTGTCAACATCGCTAAATTCTGAGAACGCAACATTGGCATAGAGACCAACTGATCCGATTGATCTACAATAAAGCCAAATGAACTAGTTACCTTATTTTCATTCAGCAACAACTCTTCCAGCCCAGACAACTCCACATCAATAGTTGCTACCCCCCAAAAAATACCTTCTCTTTCGATCTCAACTGAGCACGTCACCATTTGAATATTAGACACTGGATCAGTATAAACCGCTGACCAGATACACTCACCAGGAGCAGTACCTTTCGCATCCTGATACCAACCTTCTTGTTGATACGGACTGCTTGACGCCTGATTATAATCATCTAGAAGGTCAAACCTACCGGATCCAGATTTCGCCCAGAACAGAGAAGCTCTCTCTTTGTCCGCAACAAATTTATTTGGTTCCGGCCAAATACCTCCGCCAGCGACACCTGTTCCTCTTGCAATTAATGGCGCCATTTGACTGATAAACTGAGACGGTTCTAAAGGTAGTGATTCAGCTAATGAAGCTAAGTTTTGAGTTAAGACGGCAGTTTTAGCCAGCTCTTTGGCAATATTTTCTCCGGTCGTTTGCGCTTTAAGCTCGGCATTTAAGATCGATTGTTGACGAATGACCGGAGTAGCAAAGTATTGAATAACGACAAACAATACCAGCAAAGCGGCGATCAACAAGGAGACACTTCCTGTTAGTAATTTATGACGGATTAACACGGATTGATTCCTCTGATTAATATTGGACTATGTAAACTCAAGTTTTGTAATTTCTTATATTGAACTTCAGATGAAATTTTTCATCCCAACAATTATGTGAACAACATGTCATAACAAATTATATTGTAACAACATCAAAAAAAAGCTATTCGACCAAAGCCCTTGTGCACCAAGGCAACTTAAATCAACTTAGCCACTTTTGTATCCATTTGATATATTTACCTATAACCAACCAAAGCATAAATATTAACCAGTTATTCATCATAAAAACTTGATGAATCCCTCTTTTAGCCATTTACGCAACAAATATGAGTGCAACTAATAGTCTAAAAATAAAAAATTGAAGCTATCTTGCTCCCAAGTGGGTCCATATAAAAACGTTCAATGAAAAACTAACCCATGCCAAAAATATACTTTTAAGTATATTATATACCTGATAGTATCAAATGGACTACAAAATCCAATGAGCATACAAAATGACTATTAATAATTCTGACCTGAAAGATAAGCCACTAGTACTTAACGATGCGGAAGTTCGAAGTTACCTGACTGAGATTGACGTTAAGTCACTAATGGAAAAATTGTTCTATGCATTATCCAAAGATGCAGCCATACAACCCAACCAAACCTTGACCTTATTCCCAGAAGACCGAGGTGACTACATTACTTACCTGGGTGCACTGGCAGAACAAGACGTTTTTGGTGCGAAATTATCCCCTTACATTGTGACCAATGGCGCTCCGATCATTACAGCTTGGACACACTTAATGTCGATGAAAACAGGGCAGCCTTTATTATTGTGTGACTCAGGGCAATTGACCATTGAACGTACGGCAGGGACCACGGCGTTAGCCGTCGATGTCCTTGCACGCAAAGAAAGTGAGCTGTTAGCCCTTGTTGGTGCCGGAAATGTCGCTCTCGCCCATCTTCGCCACACGCTTGAGTTAAGAGACTGGAAAACCATCAATATATTTGCTCCAGAGTTAGCAGATGATGAATTACGCTGCAAAGAAATTGAGGCAATAGACAGCAGAATCATCATTGCCAAATCCGTGGGACAAGCGACAGAAGGTGCTGACGTCATTATGCTTTGCACCTCATCTGCAAACCCTGTGATCTCTGAAGATCAGATAAAAACATCAGCTTTAGTCACTTCTATCAGCACCAACGCACTCAACGCTCATGAAATTCCACCATCAATGCTCAATAACGTCGACGTATATTGTGATTACAAAAAAACGACGCCAAGCAGTGCCGGTGAAATGTGTTTAGCGAAAGAGCAACATGGATGGCTCGAATCTAAGATCGTTGGTGATCTGGCGGATCTGGTTGTCAAACGTTGTGCATCACCTGACTATAATAAACCCGTGTTCTTCCGATCTATTGGGTTAGGATTGGAGGATGTCGCTATTGCACACGGTATATGGCAGCTGGCGAGCAGCGATAACAAGTAACATCATTTAGTTAGATAAGATTAATCAGTAAGGAACTATTATGAAAATCAAAGAGTTTGGTGTTGAAATCTGGATGAATGAGTTTGAAAACACTTGTCTATACAACCTAGCCGAAACCTGTGTGGAATCTTTGACGGTTAAGCAGTTGCTGGATATGGCGGGTAAACGTGACACCATCCTAAATGAGTTACTTCCAATGAAACTCACCTATGGCGCCATTGAAGGCTCTGAACGCCTGAGAAAAAATATTACTTCACTGTACCACAACCAAAAAAATGACAATATTCTAATCACCCACGGTGCAATTGGTGCAAATGCGCTAATTCATCAAACTCTGGTCGAACCCGGAGACAGAGTGGTCTCCGTATTGCCAACTTATCAGCAGCACTACTCTATCCCAGAAAGCTATGGCGCTGACGTTCAAATAGTAAAGCTAAAAGAAGAAAATCAGTTTTTGCCTGATCTGGAAGAGCTACAAAAATTGGCCACAAGTAATACTAAGCTCATTACTATCAATAACCCAAATAACCCTACGGGAGCGTTGATGGATGAAGACTTTTTAAAGCAAGTCGTAGAGATAGCCCGTTCTTGTGACGCTTATTTACTCTCTGACGAAGTTTATCGTGGAACCGATGCTCAAGGTGATGGTTTTACCGCATCCATTGCTGACTTGTACGAAAAAGGCATCAGCACTGCAAGTATGTCTAAAACATTCTCTTTAGCAGGATTAAGACTTGGCTGGATAGCTGCTCCGGTAGATGTTATTCATGCGGTATGCATCCACAGAGATTACAATACCATCAGTGTTGGCATGCTGGATGATCACTTCGCTTGTATTGCTCTGGAATGCAAAGAACATATTCTTAGCAGAAGCCGAGATATCTGCCAGACCAATCGCGAGATACTGGATAACTGGGTAAACAATGAACCTTTAATCAGTTATGTCAAACCGAAGTCTGGCACTGTTGCCCTACTGAAGTACGATCTGGATATGACAAGCAGAGAGTTTTGTGTACAACTGCTTGACGCAACAGGCGTCATGTTTACACCTGGAAGTGTTCTCGAAATGGAAGGATATGTTCGGATCGGGTACGCCAATAGCCCAGACATACTAAAAAAAGGGTTAGAGAAAGTCTCTGAATTTCTGCTTAAGAAAACCGCTTAATTCTCGTAAAACCTATACCCATATTGCCCTCTGGAACATGTTGAGGGCATTCGTATTTACGAGTTATGTTCACGTCGCTGTTTTATCTCTCGCAAATAATTAAACACGGTCGCACGCCCCATGCTTAATACATTCGAAATGTAATCTGCTGAACTTTTACCATCAAATGCGCCTTTGTCATATAAAGCTTCCACCAACTCACGTTTATTTTGACGAGAAAGCACTGAAATGGTTAGGTTTTTACTCGCCAGCCAGCTATGAATAAAGCTGTTTACCTTTTCTTGCCAGTCATCATGAAATAACTTCTCTGGCTGAGGGATCAGCTTTTTCATTGGCAATAATAAAGCTAACGCCTCTTGGGCTGCCTGAACTGGTCCCGTATTCATGTTGATACATAACATACCAATGGGATGGTTAAGGTCATCACGAAGAACAATACTGGTTGAGCAAATTTTCTTGCCATCCCAATTAAGTTTTTCGTAAGGGCCAATCACCGTCTCTGTCTGTTCAAAATTCACATCATCCAGTGACGACGGATCACCAAGATTTCGTTTAGATATATTGTTAGCAATATGGATGACCGTTTGGCTGTCCAAATCGTGAATAATAACTTCGACATAATCAGAAAAAAGCAATGCTATACCGTCTGCTACAGAAGCGTATCTCTGTAGTAACTCATCGGCATTTTTTGAGGTATTTTTTGGTTCCATCTGAACAATATGGCTTCTTGTGGTAACAACTAGTTACCCATGTTAGCGGGCAAAATCGTTGTTGTATACTAATGGGGTTATTGATTTAGCAACAATTAGGTGTAAACCTTCAACTGCGAAAAATTCATCTCTCGACTCTATTTCGTCCTCGATCTTTAGCTTGGTATAAAAGCTCATCAACTCGGTATATAACGGCTTCAGCACTATCCCCACTCTGATACTCCGTAAGACCAAAACTACAGGTAATATTTTTCTTCAGTCCAAAGTCGTGATGGCTAATCATTTTTCTTAGTTTTTCAGTAACGACAAAAGCTTTATCGACAGATAAATCAGGGAAGATAAGAACAAACTCCTCTCCCCCCCAACGGGCAAAGAAATCAATATTTCTTATGTGTTGTGTAATCAGCTGGCAAATACTTTGCAGTACTTGGTCTCCGATTTTATGACCATAACTGTCATTAACACTTTTAAAAAAATCAATGTCTAGCATAGCCACGGATAAAGGATGACTGTAGCGCTCTGCACGTGCTATCTCTTTAATGATTTCTTCTTCAAACTTTTTACGATTTGAAATGCCAGTCAAAGAGTCAATATCGGATATATGCTGAATTTCTAATATTTTTTCCTCTAACTCTTGGTTTTTAACCTGCAACTCTTCGGCTTTCTTTTTAATCTGTTTCTCTAGCGTAATATTCCCTTGTTTAAGCAGCCTATTTTGTTCTCTAAGTTCATTCTCAGCTGTTTTTCGTTCATGTATATTATGATGAGCACCGATAATTCTGGAGACTGTTCCATCCGGTTTATAATCAATGATCTTGGCACGATCAACTATCCACAAATAACTGCCATCAGATTTTTTACACCTATATTCAATACAGTAAGTATCAATCTTTGAACCAATAAATTGTTCAAGGTTTGTCATCACTCTTTGGTAATCTTCGGGGTGAATGATGTTTTCCCATGTAAAAACATCCTTCTTAAAAACGCCAACTTCATAACCGAGCATGCGATACCAACCGGGACTGCGATCAACATGCCCTGTGTTTCCATTCCAGTCCCACGTACCTTCAACAATTAAATCAAGTATGCTATTTAAAGTCATATCAGCACAACTTAAAGAATCATGTTGGTAAGTTCGAAATGTATCCATACAGTATTGCTCTCCGACTTGTCCCTTCAATAACTATAATTCAATAACTAAGAGATGGGCAATAAGTATGGCACAGCAGCATGTGAGAAAACTGATTGTCATTAAAATCCCCCTTACCAACCCATTTAGCGATCGACAAAAGGGGACATTATTACAGTCTTAGCTCGTTACTTGCTTCTCGAACAGGTGTCGTGTTTTGTTTGCGTACGCGACTAAAGCAAGCATTACAGGAACTTCCACCAATACTCCAACGACCGTCGCCAATGCAGCACCAGAGTTCAGCCCAAATAAACTAATTGCAACTGCAACCGCTAGTTCAAAGAAATTAGAGGCTCCAACCATAGCTCCGGGCGCTGCTATCTGATGTGGTTCCTTTAACTTATGCATGCCATAATAAGTAATAGCAAAGATCAGCACTGTTTGAAGAATTAACGGTATCGCAATAAGCACAATATCAACCGGATTATCTATAATTCGCTGCGCTTGAAAACCAAATAACAAAACAACGGTGCCGATTAGGCCCATTGTAGATAGAGGCTTTATTTTATTTCCCAGAGATTGCAAAGCCTTTTCTGTGCGTAATAATTTACGAGTCAATAAACCTGCAAGTAACGGTATTACGACAAATAATCCAACAGATAGTAGTAACGTACTCCAAGGAACAGTCACGTCTGTAACCCCGAGTAAAAAGGCAGCAATAGGAGCAAAAGCAACCACCATAATGAGATCATTTACTGCTACTTGAACCAAAGTATAATTTGGGTCGCCTTTGGTTAACTGGCTCCAGACGAACACCATTGCCGTACATGGTGCTACACCAAGCAATATCATTCCCGCAATGTATTGTTCGCCCAACTCAGGAGATATCCATGCCCCAAATAAATAGCGCATAAATAAAACGGCTAAAATAGCCATTGTAAATGGCTTAACTAACCAATTCATCACCAAAGTAATGATGATCCCTTTTGGGCGACGATGAATATTTTTCACCGCAGTAAAATCAATCTGCATCATCATTGGGTAGATCATCAACCAAATAAGCACCGCAATGACAAAATTAATACTTGCATACTCTATTTGCCCCAAAAATAAAAATAGCTCTGGAAACTGACTTCCACCAAGTAAGCCCGCCACCATGGCCAGCGCAATCCATACGCTCAAATAGCGTTCAAAAATACCCATTTAATCAATCCTCATGTTCAGGTACCAAGCAAATAACAAATCGTAAATCGACGAATAACGATTAATAAAATAAAATTACGGACTCTCTATCAATTAATTCACATTAAAAGAACCTAGCATTTCATTCAATCTTGCAATGGCTTCAGGTCGAAGACTAAAACAGGTTCTTGGGTGCTGAACCTCAGCATGGATCAATCCAGCCTGTTTCAATACTCTCAGGTGCTCAGACACAGTTGATTGTGCAAGGCCAACTTGCGCGACTAAATCAGAACCTAAACATCCACCACCAGCAAGGATTTTTAACAATCTCACTCTCGCCGGGTGTCCAATTGCTTTAGCATAAGCGGCCAGTTCTTTTTCATCGGCTTCATCAAATTGAAAACAATCGAGGTTTTCAATACATTCTTGCATACGTCATTACTCTTTATCGTCATATTACGATTAAGAGTAACCAAGATCAGCCCAGTGGACAAGGCCACTTTCTTATCCGTTTCATATATCTTAGAAAATATTTTGTTAACATACCTCTATTCAACCAGTTATGGGCCCTTAAAAAACTATGGAAAAATTTAACTCTATCTACCAAAGAGCAGCTGAGCGCAAGGGGGGAGAAAAACAGCTTGAAGCCCTTCTAAGCAAACCATTATCTGCTCAAGAGATTGCAAAAATACCAGATGATCGATGGTTGGCAGTATTCACGATGAAGGTTTTCCAGTGTGGTATTTCTTGGGAAGTCGTACGCAAAAAGTGGCCAAACTTTGAAGAGGTTTTTTTTCAGTTCAACATTCAGTCTCTTTTAATGCTTTCTGAAGAACAGTGGGAACACAAAGCAAGAGATCAACGAATTATCCGACATTTAACCAAAGTAAAATCCATTCCAGAAAATGCTCACATGATTTTGTCCGCTAGGCATGAACACAATTCATTTGCAGAGATGGTAGCAAACTGGCATCCAGAGAGCATTACAGTACTTTGGGAGTACCTTAAAAAGAATGGAAAACGTTTAGGCGGAAATACGGGCCCTTATGCACTAAGACAGCTAGGCATTGACACCTTTATACTTTCGTCCGATGTAGAGTCCTACTTGCGTAACAGCGGAATTATAGATTCTGGACGCACGACCAAAAGAGCCATGAATGCTGCTAATAAGGCTTTCATCCAGTGGCAAAAAGAGTCGGGTCGAAGTCTTACTGAGATCAGTCAGATTATTGCTTTTAGTTGTGGTGATAACAGAGTGATATAAGGATACATTAGAGGGTTCTATACCATGCGCCCTCTTTTCAAAGACGATTAACCCAACCTAATTTCTTCAAGTTTCCTCTGCATAATCTCTCGAATAAGTATTTAGTAATTGCTAATAAATAGTCACATAGCTAATCAATAAATCGGACAAAACTTACAACTATAATCAAGTGCTCTAAAAATGGACAATTAGATAGAGTTTTGTGTTCCTAGTCACGATTCGTATAATTTGCAAGTTTTTTTGTTAACAAAAAAGTTACAAACAAGATAACATGCCGGCTACAAAACACTCACTACCAATCAATAAACAGGGAAAACACTCATGCAGTCAATTGTTGATTTTCTGAATGGAATAATCTGGAGTCCGGTGCTGATTTATTTGTGCCTTGGCGCTGGCTTGTTCTACTCAATCCTAACGCGTTTCGTTCAAGTTCGTCACTTTTTTGAAATGTGGCGTTTGCTGCTTTCAGGAAAAAGCTCGACCAAAGGCATTTCATCCTTTCAGGCTTTAGCCGTTTCGTTATCTGGTCGTGTTGGTACAGGTAATATCGCCGGTGTTGCTGCTGCTATTGGTTTTGGTGGACCAGGCGCGGTATTCTGGATGTGGACAGTTGCTTTCTTTGGCGCTGCAACCGCTTATGCAGAATCAACACTAGCTCAAATTTATAAAGAAGAAGATGAAGGTGAATTCCGCGGCGGGCCTGCTTACTATATTGAAAAAGCAATGGGCCAAAAGTGGTATGCATGGATTTTTGCAATCTCTACTATTTTCGCTTGTGGTATCTTGCTACCAGGAGTTCAGTCAAACAGTATCGGTAATGCCGTTGAAGCTGCATTCGGTCCTGGAGAAATGATAGAAACAGCTATCGGTACATTCAGTTTTGCAAAAATTTTCACTGGTACTGCGGTCTCAATCATTCTAGGTTTCATCATCTTTGGTGGTGTTAAGCGTATTGCAAACTTTACCCAAATTGTTGTGCCATTCATGGCATTGGCATACATCATCACTGCATTTGTTATTATTCTGCTTAATATTGGTGAAGTACCGCGCATCTTCTCGATGATAATAAGCGATGCATTTACGCCAATGGCTGGATTTGGTGCTGCGATAGGTTGGGGTGTAAAACGTGGTGTTTACTCAAATGAAGCAGGCCAAGGTACTGGTCCTCATGCGGCGGCAGCAGCAAGTGTTGACCACCCGGCTCAACAAGGTTTAGTGCAGTCGTTCTCTATCTATATTGATACACTACTTGTTTGTTCTGCTACTGCATTTATGATTCTTATCACTGGTGCGTATAACGTACATGGCGGAGCAGAAGGCGTATTCTTAATTCAAAATATTGGTGCAGAGATCAGTGCAAATGGCCCAGTGTTTACTCAAACAGCAATCGAAAGTGCGCTGCCTGGTGTAGGTAAACCGTTCATTGCTGTCGCGTTATTCTTCTTCGCATTTACTACTATCCTTGCCTATTACTACATAGCCGAAACAAACATTGCATACATTCGTCGTACCTTTAAGGTCAATGGTCTGATGTTTATTCTGAAGCTAGTACTTATGGCCGCAGTTTTCTATGGAACAGTGAAAACGGCAAACCTTGCATGGGCAATGGGTGATGTGGGCGTTGGTCTGATGGCGTGGCTAAATATCTCCGGTATTATAATTATCTTCTTTATGTCAAAACCTGCGATTAAAGCACTGAAAGACTATGAAGAACAACAAAGACTAGGGGTGACTGAATACACGTTTAACCCAGTTAAACTTGGTATCAAAGGTGCCGATTACTGGGAAAAAAAATACAAACGCAAAACAGGTAAAGACCCAAGAGCCGAAGACACAGAAGTGCCGGTGGTTGAGCAACCTTCTACCTAACTGTCATCATAGACAAAACTAAAACCAATAAAAAAGGTTAGCCCAATGGCTAACCTTTTTAGCTCAATACCCATGCCCCTCAAAATACAAAATTTAGGGGGTATTTTGAGGAGGCCTGCGTAACACCATCCCTGAAAAAGGCACACTATCCCATGTACTGTTAATTACTTCAGCTTACCTTCACTTCCACACATCTGTATTTTCTCAATCACCATATTTTTCATCACTTCTTTGGCTGGCGTCAGATAGTAGCGAGGATCATTGGCTCCTGGATTTTGTTTAAAAAAGTCTTTTACTGCATCAGAAAATGCAATCTTTAGTTCTGTCGCCACGTTTACTTTAGTGATGCCAAGTTCAATAGAACTTCTGACAGTTTCCACCGGAATACCAGAGCCTCCGTGCAATACGAGAGGACAATCCGTAGCAGCGCGAATGGCTTGCAAACGTTGTAGATCTAGCTTTGGCTCGCCATCATACATACCATGAGCACTACCAATGGCAATCGCTAAACTATCGATTCCAGTACGATTAACAAAATCCGCCGCCACTGCGGGGTCAGTAAAAAATGCATCCGCACTGTCCACATTCACGTTATCTTCACGGCCGCCTAATCGGCCAAGTTCGGCCTCGACACTGCTGTCATATTTACTGCAATATTGCACCACGGAACGAACTATATCGATATTTTCTTCTAGATCATGGTGGCTGGCATCGATCATGACAGAACGTATCCCTTGATACACCTTGTCCTTTATATCTCCTACATTCATATGATGATCTAAGTGCAGGGCAATAGGAATATCATATTCAACCGCAGCACGTTTGCAGATATCAATTAAAAATCTAGTGCCAGCGTAACTATATGTACCTTCTGTACCAGCAATGATAATTGGCGAGCGAAGCTCAGAAGCTGCCTGAGCGACAACCTGCAGCGTCTCCAGGTTGTGAATATTAAATGCAGGTACTGCATAACGCCCTTTTTGAGCATCATTAAGCATTTTCTTATTAGAAACTAAATACATACTGCCTCTCTTACTTACTAAAAACTTGTTTACCGTTAACCCAGGTAGCCAAGATTTGATTCGTTTTTGAAATTGCGACCATTGACGCCATCTTTCCTACCGAAAGTGAACCGTACTTATCATCAATCTTTAAAGATTTAGCTGGCGTTAAAGATGCCAATAACCAAGACTGTTCAAACGGCATGTTCAACCAGTCAGCCACATTGTTTACCGCCTCAATCATAGATAAAGTGCTACCCGCTAAACTTCCGGTTTCTGTTTTGACTATCCCTTGAGACATTTCTACTTCAAATTCACCCAACTGGTATTTTCCATCTGGCATTCCTGCCGCTTGCATTGCATCGGTGATCAAGGTTAATTTATCGCCACAGCATCGATGAGCTATATCAATAGCGGTCGGGTGAACATGATGCCCATCAGCAATGATCTCCACATAACTATCAGGATGACAAAGCCCTGCACCAACAACACCGGGATCCCTGTGATGAAGCCCTCTCATTCCGTTGTAACAGTGAACAATGCCATCGGCTCCATTAGTAAAGGCTTCTATCACTTGATCAAAACTGGCATCTGAATGCCCGAGCATGACTTTAATGTCATTTTTTTTGAGGTGACGGATAGCTTCGCTGGCATTGTTTTTCTCTGGCGCCAAAGCAACGGTTATTAATGAATCATCCGAATAGGAGATCCATTTATCGAGTTCTTCTGTATCTAATTCTCTAAACCAATGCGGCGGATGTGCACCTTTATGTGTTGCTGTAAAATAGGGTCCTTCCAGATACGCACCTAATAATTGCGCGCCAGAAACCCCAATCTTTCTGCTTTTACCTATTTGCATTAAAGCTTGTTTAATTTTTTGCACCGGAGCCGTTACGGTTGTCGCTACGAAGCCTGTCACTCCATTTGTGGCAAAGTATAATGACATTTGATCCAAGCTTTCGTGGGTAGCATCCATAACGTCATGCCCTATCGCACCATGGACATGTGAATCAATCATTCCTGGTAGAAGAGAGCAATCCCCTAAGTCGGTAAATGGATATTCACAGTTATCGACGCTATCGATATAGGAGATAAACCCATTCTTTTCGACACCAATAACCATATTGTCTTGCCACTGTTCATCAACCAGAATGCGTCTGGCTCTGAAAAACTGTGTATTAGATTCCATCTTCCAATACTTCCTGTTGTTGCTCTTTTTTATCTAACTCGGCAGCTAAACTGGTCATTCCTCTATGGCCACATTCCAAGGCCATATCCCTGAATTCGACCACATTCAGCTCATCTCGCTCCAACAACATTTCCGCTACCATCTGCAGGTTTGTGCCAGCTATTACTTCAATATCATCACGTTCGTAACTCAATAGTGAGGCAGTACGAAATGGTGTTCCTCCTAATAAGTCGGTTAGGAACACAATTCCATCCCCTGAGTCCATCGCTGAAATCGCATCCCTCATCGCTTTCTCTAATTGAGGTGTTGCCATCTCTACGGGAAAGTCGATCGCCTTAAACTGCTCCTGTTCACCAACGATTTGTAAAATGGCTTTTTCTAAACCAGAAGCAAACCCACCATGACCAGAAAGAATGACTGTTATCATTTATTAATTCCTCAATAAGGGCTAACTAGGCTAGCCCTTCTATTTTTTGACCTATAAGAAACCTAAGAATCGACCAGCGACACCCAATGTCATCGTAACGGTGATAAGTTTTAGAGGGGACCATCCACGTTTCACTAATGCATACATCGCTAACGTATAAACAAGCGGTAAAAATGCTGGCATCAGTTTGTCGATAACATCCGCCTGCAGTTTCACTACCGCATCACCTGCGTTAATTTCTGCTGTCGTGGATAATCGAACATAGGTTGCAACCAACGCACCGATAACCGTCATACCAACCATTGATGCGGCATGCCCCACCTTTTTCGTATTGGCTTTAATCATAGGTATTGCTGACACGCCCATACGGTAGGCGTAATGTGCTAAACCAAAGCGCAAACCAAAGTGAACAACATTAAACAGAACCATAAAGAAGATGGCTCCCATGATTGAGCCCTGTAATGCGAGATCAGCACCAATACCACCACATATAGGTAATAGTGTTAGCCAGAACATTGCATCACCAATACCGCCCATAGGTGCACCCACAGCAATCTTAGTACTTTGAATACTGTTAATATTTTGTTTAGAGCGCTCCATTGCCAAGACGATACCCATAACAAAGGTAACTAAGAATGGGTGAGTATTGAAAAAGCCCATGTGCCCTTTCATTGATTTAGATAAATCAGCTTTGTTCGGGTGGATTTTCTGTAACGCAGGTAAGATCCCGTAAAGCCAACCAGAAGCTTGCATACGCTCATAGTTAAACGAGGCCTGCAATAAAAGCGAGCGCCATGCCATCTTATTGATATCTGCTTTAGTTAACTCAGTACCAACATCCTTGTTTTCATATTCATCTTCAGCTACGCCTGGTGCGGGTTGTACACTTGGATTCGCTTGGCGCAGGTCTAGTTCATTACTTACATTAGATTCCATCGTTAAAGTCCTCAGCAGTGGCAACAACAGGGGTCGGTTCTGATTTACGCATAAAGTCAATAATTGCCATCGCTGTGACTGCTGCTGCAATTGCTAAGATTGGGAGTTCCAGCCAAGCGGCTGCTACGAAACCAAGTATGAAATATGGGATATAGACATTTTTCATCATGATTTTCATCAGTACGGCAAAACCAATAGCTGGCATGATTCCACCGGCTACACCAAGTCCGTCGATAAGCTCTTTCGGTAATTGAGAAACAATGGTTCCGGCATGTTCTGCACCTAGGTATATTGGTAAAAATGCGCATAAGAAATAGAACGTACCTAATACAGACAGTGCAAAATAGTTTACTTTTTCGATGCCTTTGCCATCAGCATTTTCAGCAAAGTCATCACAACGAGACATTACCGCAGACATAGCAGAGAAAAGTAATGTAATACCCATCTGCACGGCGACAGCAAATGGTACGGCAACCCCGACAGCAACATTCGGTTCAACCTTAGTCGTTATCGCAAAAGCGGCACCGACGATAGTACCTATGATTACGTTAGGTGGCTGAGCACCTGCCAGAGGAGCAAGCCCCATCCAGATAAGTTCTAACGTACCACCCACCAGAATCCCGGTATTCAGGTCACCGAGAATTAGACCAACAAGTGGCCCCAATACGACGGGACGGTGGAAGTGTGTTAGACCATTAAACATGTCTAACCCGGCAAAGAAAGCAAGGATGCCAAGCATTGCTGCCTGAAGTAATCCAATTTCCATTGTTTAGCTCCTTATTATTTTAAAGTAGGGTAAAGATATCTGTCGCGCTTTCTGTAGGAACACCTTGAATCGTGCAGGAGACTCCAAGCGCTTTTAGTTTGTTCAGTTCTTCGACGTCCTCTGAATTAACAGAGACTGTTTTTGCAATCTGGTTCTTTCCTTCGGCGTAATGCATATTGCCCACATTGATGCTAGTAATAGGAACTCCGCCGTCGACTAACAACCTGAAGTCTTTCGGTGTACGGCAAACCAGCAAGATCTTTTGTCTATCCGAAGCTTTATGAATGGTATCGATCACCTTTTGAATGGACCAAAAGCGAATCGCGATACCTTCCACCAAGACCATTTCCATTAGGTTTTGTTGAATTTCATCTTCTGCCACTTCGTCGTTAGCAACGACGACAATATTGGCATCTGAAAATCCAACCCATTGAACACCAACCTGACCATGAACAAGGCGCTCATCAATTCTACTTAGTACGATATTTGCCATTTAAATAACTCCCATTAAACGTTGTATTAATCGATTTCCAACGGATTAATACAACGGTAATCAATTTATTTTGAACAAAAAAACGTTAATAACTTATCCACTGATATACATACAAAGAGTCTGGATACACACGTCTTCCCACTCACTATGTCTTAAATTCAAGCTGTATAAGGATGGATTATGACACCTTGAACTACGCGATTAACTTCACCAGTTGGGCAAGGGCTATCAGGCGTCATTCCTAGTTCCAATGACTTTTCAATACCTAACAACTGAGTAAACATGACATAAGGGAAGTTCAACCATATTGGCTCGATATCTGCGTGAGCAAAATCCAAAGTAGGCGTTAGATCGGTAGTTGGTTGGTCACTGTTGACCAGTGTTACCACCTTTTTAACAATATTGTCGCTGATGATCTCTTTTGCTAAGTCAACATCATACTTATAGGTGTAAGGATCATTTGATATAAGGTGAACAACAACTGCATCTTCACTGGCCACAAACTTAGGCCCGTGGCGAAAACCCAATGCGTTATCATAATAAGTGGCAATTTTTCCTGCTGTTAGCTCCAACAGCTTCAGGGAACCTTCTTGTGCCGTGCCTTTTAAATCACCGGAACCAATATATATAAGACGGCTAAAATCAATGGCAGCGATCTCTTTCGCAACATGGCTCATGCGCTCAAAGTTCGACTCACACAGACCAGCGATCACTTCCACCTGTTCCTGGCACTTGTCGATCTGACCAGGAAGAATGAATAACGCCGCCAATTGCATACAAGTACAGCTGGATGTCATGGCAAACGAAATATCATTGGTTCCTTCTGGCATGAGTACACAAAGCGCATTCTCATTTCCAACGCAAGACTTATAGAGAGAGCCGTCCGCATTACAGGTTAAGGCCAGATGATAACAATCCGTAACGATTTCATTAGCCAAATCAACCGCAGCCACACTTTCAGGGCTATTACCAGAACGAGCGAATGACACCAATAATGTTGGAATATTCTTTGATAGATACTGGGTCGGATTAGACACAATATCGGTTGTCGCTACACATTCCACACTAAAATCACATACTTCGTTTAAGTACAAAGCAATCGATTTTCCTGCAAATTCGGATGTACCAGCTCCGGTTAAAACAACCCGTAAGTTTGGCGAAGAGATTCGCCCCATGAACATTTCGATTTCGCTCTGACTTGTACAAAGCGTTCTAGCCAACTCTCTCCATTTTCTTGGCTGATGTTCAATTTCGGTCGCAGTATGAATCGCACCCAATTTATCAAGTTCACCAATAGAACGTTCTAACAACATATTAATTTCTCTCTAAACAAGCTTGGTTATAGACTTCAGTTACTTCCATAATTTTGTTCAAAATAATTTCTTTAGGATTATTTTTTATTTCGCTGGAAACAACAGCATCAAATTGTTTTGGTAAATACTGGCTCAATAAAGTTAGAGGTATATTCACCTTACTAAGGTTATCTATCATGACATTTACAGCATGAGAGATACTTTCATCTGACCAGTAATATCGAATTCGGTCACTCAAACTAAATTGCATATCTATCGACTGCTGAGGCTGGTTATCAGAATAATATTTCTTCCAATACGTTGTATTATTATTCATTGAAGACACAACTATATTTAAAAAATCAGAGCATTTTTCATCAGGTATCAATGCTCTTTCAATATCACTTAAGAGAAACAGGGCTTCTCTTAATTTAAATGTAAGCGCAGGCCCTACCTTTAATATTGCAAAATGGTCTTTAACCAGCTCTTTATAAGTTAATGGCTTTTGATAGTCAGTAGAGTGCGCCTCATACAGGAGATTACTCTCCTTCTCTATGTATTCTTTTAATTGCTGAGCATTCTCTGACTGGTAATAAAATACATTATGGTGATCAAATTCAACGCCGGGTTGAACAACCAAACCTATAACTCGCGGCCAAACGTTCATCAACCCACACGCAGCAAACTCTTCTAAATGATAATTAACCGTGGCTTGTGCCGATTCAACA
>ASRM01000037.1_pt1 | contig 26983 bp, 23 predicted proteins | sample 693238 | NCBI WGS metagenome assembly ASRM01 (sample SAMN02169242, study PRJNA158439) | bioreactor metagenome | isolation source: day 74 sample from continuous culture bioreactor inoculated with sediment... | place: Germany: Bremen
GGTTATCGCGAGATCTTTTAAACCCTGAAGGCTAGCCTGATGGGTAAACTCGTCGAGACGCACAGTAATATCAATGTTTTCTCCATCCTGGAATACAGACAAATCCGTACTGCCTTTCACAGCGCTGCGAAGCGTTTGCGCGATTTGAGTGGCATTCACCCCCATGACGCCAGCCTGATCTTTGAGGCTGACATGAATTTCAGAGCGGCCATAGCGAAGGTCATCCGACAGATTAAATACACCATCAAACCCTTTAAGCCATTTGATTAAAGATCGGCTGACCTTTTTTTGTTGTTCCAGAGAGTCACCAAGGATCCGGATGTCGATGCCATTGCCAGCAATGCCTCGTTCTTTGTCTGTAAATTTCAGTGATACGATATCCGCAGTTGGGCCTACTTTTTTCTTCCAACTCTGCACCAGATATTTGATGCTCTGTTGTCTAAATTGCGCGGGAAGCAGGTCCGCACTGATCGTAGCCATATGTGGTCCGGATTCATTTGCGTCAACGTTAGTGTTAAACATGATGGTTTTACTGTTTACTAACGGCTCGGAATCAGGAAATGTTTTCGCATAATTAGCGTTTATATCATCAAGTGCAGCGGACACTTTGTTTACCACGGTTTCAGTTTGGCTTAACAGGCTACCTTGTGGAAGTAAAATTCTGGCTTGCAATGTATCACTTTCCAGCGATGGCATTGCTTTGAACTTTAACCAGCCTGCCGGAACGGTCGCACTAGTCACGAGCACCACCATTAATAGAAAACCAAGTGTAAAGTAAGGAGCGTTCATAGCTTTAACGGAAAGAGGTATAAACATTTGATCTCTGACTTTCTCAAAACCAAGCATGAATTTGTCACGAATCGGATTCGACTTAACATTGAGATGGCTATGAGCTAGATGTGAAGGAAGGATTAAGAACGCTTCAATCAAACTGACGAGCAGTGTGATTAACAGGATAATGGGAATATAACGCAGAACTTCGCCCATTTTACCGCTTAAAAACATCAACGGACCAATAACCATGAGCGTTGTGGCAAATGAAGCAATTACCCCCGGAAATACCTGTTTGGTGCCTTGAACGGCCGCCTGAAACGGAGGAATGCCTTGCTGGCGCTTAGCGGCTATGTTTTCGGCGATAATGAGTGAGTCGTCCATCAGCAGGCCAATGGCTACGATCAAACCGACCATAGTCATCATATTGATACTATAACCGAGCCAGTGCATGACGAATATCGAACCAAGAAAGGAAACAGGGATCCCCATTGCGACCCAGAAACTAAACCGGATATTGAAAAAGGCCCATAACATTAGAAAGGCGAGAGCCAATCCTTGTAATCCATTGCTGGTTAATATTCTTAAACGCTCTTTAATGTTTACACTAACGTCTTGAGTGATTACCAATTCCACGCCCTGAGGCGCTTTGGCTTGCTCTTTATTTATTAGCTTTTCAACGACCTCTTTAACCTTTAATGTATCCTGAAAGTAGGTTTTTGATATTTGAAGTAACGCGGCGCGTTTTCCGTTAAACAGGATTTGCTCTTCTTCGAGCGCAAACCTCTGTTCAATATCTGCTACATCACCTAATTTTATCTGGGTGCCCTGATCACTGGATTGAATGATGATATTTTTAAATTGATTAACCTGAGTGCTTTTGTGATCAAACCGAACGTTAATGGACTCTAGTTCATTGTTGAATGTGCCTGCAGGCACACTAATATTTTGTTGTTGTACGATACCAGCAAGGTCAGAAATACTGAATCCATACTGCTTTAGTTTCCAATCAGAAATTCGAATATCGATCTCTTGTTCAGAAAATCCGTCAAGAGTAACCTGAGCAATCATAGGATTGGCTTTCAGACGTTGTTTAATTTCTTTCGCGTATAAATATAAGTCATGCTCTGACATGTCGCCCGTGATAGCAATGCTAGCTACGCTAGCGGTTCTGTCTAATTTGGATACAGTGGCTTGTTCCACTCTTTCAGGGAAATCATTGATAGAATTAACCTGTTGTTGAATATCGCTGGTTAGAATGTCGATATTTTGACCACTGCTCATTTCAGCATTAGCTATCGCTATGTTTTCTCTGGCGTCACAGGTCAGCTCTTTAATACCATTTATCTTGTCCAGTGCGTCTTCCAGAGGCGCGCAGACTTCCTGCAATACTTCTGTTGGGGACGCCCCAGGGTAACTGATTCGAATCTCTACATCTTTTGTCGGTGTTATTGGAAACGTATCTTTTTGCAATTGTGGCAGAGCGAAGGCACCAAGCAACAATATGCTTATCATCAGTACATTGGCCCCGGTGGCATGGCGGATAAAAAAAGAGATCATGATTTATCCTCCGCTTGTTTGTTTTTCAGTGCGGTAAATCCAGTCTCCTTGTCTAACCATTGGACTATTTTTTTGTCAGGCTGAGGTTTTAATGACATACCCTCTACGGCAGGGGAAAGTTTACTCAGCACTATTTTGTCTTTTGCCACAATGCCGGATTTAACAACAGCGATCTGGTTTTGAATGAAATCAATTTCGATGGTTTTTATTGACAGTTTTCCCTTACTGTTAACGGTATAAACTTTATTGTTATGGATGGCGCTCACGGGAATAAGCAGTTGTTTTTTCAACACTGGTGCTTTTAACGTTACCTTAACGAAAGTATCTCTCATTAGCGGTGGCTTTTTACCTGGGCTGGCGAGTTTGTATGGGGCGTCTATGCTGATAACGATGCTTTGACTTTGCGTCTGGGCATCAATTTGTCCGCCAGTACGACTTACCTGTGCATCCCAGTGAATAAGTTTGTTTCCAGCGTTTAACTCAACATCTGCTTGCAGTGCTGAGTGTATTTCATTGTCGACAATGCTTCGGTTTTCTGCGCGGCGCAACGGACGCATTTTTCCTAATGGGAATTGGGCACTGATTTCGACTCGGTTGATTCCATCCGCTTTAAGTAACAATTCTCCCTTGTTAATGTAGTCGGCTATTCCGGCTAACTTTTCTGTGACTCTCAGATCAAAAGGGGCTGAAATAACGGTATGGCTGAGGTCCCTTTGGGCCAAAGCGATTTGAGTTTTCAAAACTTGCTGCTCAGCTTGATTTATTATTAAGCTATTTTTTAGGGTTTGGAACTGTTGCTGGCTACTTAATAGAGCGCGTGTAGTACTGTCTAGTTGCGTTTTTGATATATGCCCGGTTTTGCTCAATCGTAGTGAACGTTCATATTCCGCTTGCTGGATTTGATAATCTTTATTAGCAATGGCAACAGAAGCGTTAATAGTGCGGTCTTTTAAGCGGGATACTTCCAGCTCAGCTTCAAGTTTAGCAAGAGACAGTTGATAAGAGGAGGGATCGATTTTAAGCAGTACTGTGCCCTTTGTGAGTATTGCGCCTTGTTTCAGTTGTTGGGAAACCCAGACAACAGTGCCATCTAATTCTGCCTGAGCTTGCCATTCTTCTGCTGGTTTAGTGTGTCCGTACCCAATGGCCGTTGGCTGAATGTTTCGCGGTACCAGATTCAAAACACGCACCACTTTTTTTCCCGATGTTTGGGCTGATTTAGGCGGTTCTGCTTTCATGTTAGGGGCAAGAGCCAGTAATAGAACGCCAATGAAGAGAGGTGGCAGGAACATTGCTCTCTGTTTCCATGCAAACGTAGCCATATTGAATATCCTGTTCAAATTCAAAGCGGAAAGTAAGTTGTGTTATGCGCCAATTTCTTAAATGACCTGATTACCCCTAGTTGAGGTTGATCGATACGCAATTGATAAGAAATATAGCGCATATTATCTATTGGATTGTGATCTAGCTTTTATTTCTCCATGCGGATTTAGCTGAACGCTTATGTAGAAGGAATTCTTGTTCGCTAATAAAACCATCATTATTGGTGTCATAGTCGGAAAACTCTTTTGCATTACTAATATTTTTTAGAGTTCGTCCTTCATTGGCTCGTTCTGATATTCGCTGAGCCCGAAAATCGGTGAGCTCTTGAGGAGACACTTGACCATCACTATTAAGATCCAGTTGGCTAAACGTAGGTTGTTGAACGGCTCGCATTGCGCCTTTTTGATTCATACCTTGCTTATTCATGCCGCCAGCAATAGCGCTGGTGGTGATTGCGAAAGTCATCAGTACCATTAATGTTATTTTAGTGTTCATAATCTTGCTCCTTGAATTAACACTCTATATAAGTTTATTCTAATGTATGTAAGGTGACGTAAGTTAAAGTAAAGTAGTGTAAAGATGCTGTGAGTGCTTGACGTAGGGAGGAGGCTGGTAATGTCTGTTGGTGCCATTGATGACATGGAACGAAAAGTGCGCCTTTAAGCGCACTTGAAATGAGAAATAAGCAGTTTGTATGCTCTAGCGAATATTGAATATCTCCGAATGAAATTGATCACTCTGTAAACCAGCGGCCACTAGATTCTTCTTTATTGAATTGGCGAAGGGTTCAGGTCCACAGAAACTCACATCATATGACGTATTTTCTACTCGATTAAGGATATGTTTTGCATCAAGTAACTCGCCTCGCTCCGCATCCAAAACATTAAGTTCTATACTGTCTAGCTTATGCGTAAGTTTTTCTAGAATACGTAATATTTCTTGCTCAAAATAGGCTTCTTTTTTCGAGTTTACGCAATAGAAGAGGTACACCTTTTTCAATGGATGTGGATCGTTTTTTGTTTGGTGTTGAAGCCAATATAGTCTTGATATTAGGGGAACAATTCCTATGCCTGCGCCTATCCAGACTTGTTGGGACATTTTGGATATTTGAAAGTGACCATAACCGCCTTCAACTGTCACTTTATTGCCCTTTGAAAGGCTACTGAGTAAGTGATTTGTGTAGTCGCCTAAATCCTTTACACCGAATTCGATGGTATTGTTTTCTTGGTTATAGTTAAGAATGGAGAAGGGATGTGGAGATTCTCCGTCATGGAAATTAAGGTATGCGAATTGACCTTCTTTGTAGTCTATGACTGAATCCAGTTGAATGACGAACCGCATGACATTTCCTTTCGTCATTCTCTGAGATAAGCGTTTTACTTCGGTAACTTTTCCGCTCGCCTTGTTTTTTTTGCCAATTTTACCGGTTAGTGAAAGAAAAGAGCACCATACACCGATCATAGATAACAGAGTGATTGCAATGTTCATAGGCAATGAAGACCAGTTCCAGTCGAGTAAAAGCATGGAATGGAAGATACCCGCAATCATGAGCAAACCGCCAATCTTATGAATAAACTTAAACTTCTTATAACTGATAGCTTGTACAAGACTGACAATACTAAATATCAAGAATATTTTGAATGAGATATCGCCAACGCCTTCTGCTAAAGAGTGCCAGTTAATACCGGTAATCTCAGGTCTAGGCCCTCTATTTGGTGGCGAGATGAACCCTGAGTCGATGAGCCAGTGTGCACTTTTTGTTAGAAACCAATGAACGATCAATGCAACGGTTGCTCCAATGCCTAATTTCTTGTGCATGGCGTAACTTTTATCCAGACCTTGCAATTTTTCATTAACCCAGTCAAACCGAACAGAGAGAAGGACGGCGATGCTCATATAGGCGAGCGCGAGCAACCCTGTATACATGATCAACTGATGGCGCCAAAAAAAGTAGTCGTCAAATTGACTCCAGCCCGTAAGTAAGTAAGGAAGCCACAGTAAAGTGAGTATTAGGGTTATTGTGCGCATTGCTACCACCAAAATTTTGTTAGAAGTCGAGTATCTATTGAGGGTGATGATAGTTGGGTATAGAAATATTAGAAGCAGGTTTACTTTTCTTTATCTTACTTTACAAAAGTTTACGAAGTGGTTTTATTGTTAGAAATAGAAAGCCCTCGAAAAAGCGAGGGCTTGGGCTTGACTAAATCATCTTCAGTTTATAGGAATGCTTTATATGGCAATTCCGGTTCGTCGGTATAGATGTCCTGGAAACCACGGAAATGTTGATAATACATGCGTCCTTTGTCAGTTGGGTAGGTATATTTCCCCCCTACTTGCCAGAAGAACGGTGCAAAACCGTATTGCAGCCTGTCTTTTTTCATGTTCCATAACACTTCAATTTCGCGAGGGTCGTTCTGGAAATTTGCCCAAATATCGTGATGGAAAGGAACCACAACCTCACAATCTAGAGATTCACCTGCACGAAGAATATCCGATGCTGTCATTTTGTCGGTAACGCCACGTGGGTTTTCACCATAAGAAAGCAGTGCTACATCGATCTTATGATCATTACCGTGTTTCGCGTAGTAGTTAGAATAGTGGGAATCGCCTGAGTGGTATAACGAACCACCTGTTGTTTCAATAAGGTAGTTAACCGCGCGGTCATCCATTCCATCCAGAATATCTTTATCATAGGATGATGTTCCTTCAGGTAAGGTTACTAGTGCTGTACGGTCAAATGAGTCCAAAACTTTGATTAGCGCGTCACCCACCTGGATTTCATCGCCCACTTTAGCAACGATGCAACGTGCTTCAGGAACACCCCAGTCCATCCAAAGGTCAACGCAGGCTTGAGGCCCAATGAACTTAACATGCTCACCACAGTTTTGCAGAACAGCGGCTGCAACATTTACGTCAATGTGGTCAGCGTGATCATGTGATGCGAGAACGGCATCGATTTCTTTGATTGCAAAAGGGTCCATTGGGAAAATTGATGTACGAAGGTTTGGCTGCAACTCACGAACACCACCCATACGCATCATTTGATGTTGGTTTTTCATAAACGCATTTTGCTGAGTTTTCTTGCCGGTACCACACCAGAAATCCATGGATATATTGGTGTTACCTTCAGTTTTTAACCAAACACCTGTACAGCCAAGCCACCACATTGAGAACGTATCAGGCTTAACAACTGTTTTTTCGATTTCTTCATTTAACCAGGTTCCCCATTCAGGGAATGTATTTAAGATCCATGATTCACGGGTGATTTCGTTTACTTTGCTCATCTTCTTTACCTATTGATTCATTAAACTAGAATGACTTCAATGCCTTTTTCACGTAGTGAGGAGACTACGTTTTTATCGGCATCTTTGCCTGTAATTACGATATCTATCTTGGCTGCGGGACAGAAAAGCATTCCCGAACGTTGTCCAACTTTAGAGCTGTCCACTACGGCAACCAACTTACCAACTTGCTCCAACATCTGCTGTTCAGCGACCGCTGTGAGCATATCTGTTTTATAAAGGCCTTGTTCGGTTAGGCCTTTACCACTGGTAAACATCCAGTGTCCAGCGTAGGTTCCCGAAAGCGAAGGTGTTGGACTTAAGAAGATATTTTTAGATTTGTTGTATTGACCACCAGTGATAATTACGCACTCGTGGTCTCTCTCAATGAGATAACTTGCTAATGGAAAGTAATTGGTAATGATCTTTATGTCCTGACCACAAAGCTCTTGTCCAAGCATAAATGCGGTAGAACCACAATTGATCACAACGCTATCGCCTTTGTCGCATAAATCAGCGGCAGTGGAAGCGATGCGAACTTTTTCACGATAATGTTCGGTATTGTCGACGTTCAATGGAGACCAAACTTTCTTTACGTGTTCCAGTTTCTCTGCACCATTTCGGACCTTTCTCAATTTTCCCAGCTCGTCAAGCTTAGACAGGTCGCGTCGGGCTGTAGCTGGTGAAACATTATAAGTCTCGATGATTGTGCTTACTTTGATGGAATGTTCTTCATCTAGTAATGCGAGAATACTGTTATGTCGTTGTACTTCATTCATACCGTTTACCAATTATTTTATCATCAATAAATCATTTTATGATTACATTGTGATTATATGTGACTCGTAATGATTCTATATATCACAACTAATCATGTCAAAGAGAACAAGCAATGAAGTTTGAATCGGATCACCAAATGGTTGTAAGTCATTGATTTTGCATGTCCATGATTACTTTTTACCGTATTTATTGATCAATCTGTCACTTCTATTTATCAAAGGTGAGCACTTTTGATTTAAATTAAAATAATCATGGATGAGCATTGTATGATTATTTGTGATTGTTATGTTTGGTGGCGTGAGCAAAACAAACTTGAGCTAATTTATCAGATAATGATTCAATTAGCTCTGTCCTACATAAAACAAATATCAGAAGGGGAAAGAATATGGAGTTCTTGTATGACGTATTCTATATTTTTTACAGTCAAGTAATGACGAAAGCACCGTTGCTACTTGGTTTGGTAACATGTATTGGTTACTGGCTGCTAAGACGTGACACAACAACAATCGTTAAAGGTACTATCAAAACTATCGTGGGCTTTATGCTTGTTCAGGTAGGTGCTGGTACTTTGGTTAAAGGGTTCAAACCTGTTATAGAAAAACTTTCCGAATTCCATGGCCTAACGGGTTCTGTTATTGACCCATATACAACAATGATGGCGACAATGGAAACCATGGGTGATAACTATTCATGGGTAGGTTATGCAGTACTACTCGCATTGGGTATTAACATCCTGCTGGTGCTTTTCCGTCGTTATACTGGAATCCGTACTATTATGCTTACCGGGCACATTATGTTCCAGCAAGCAGGTCTAGTCGCGGTATTTTACTTCATTCTTGGCGCTTCAATGTGGGAGACCATCATTTACTCGGCGGTATTAATGGCTCTGTATTGGGGTATATCTGCCAACATTATGTTTAAGCCAACGGAAGCGGTTACTGGTGGCGCAGGTTTCTCTATTGGACACCAGCAACAAGTTGCTTCTTGGATTGCAACTAAAATTGCACCGAAGCTAGGTGACAAAAACGACAGCGTAGATCATATTGAGTTACCAAAATGGTTACATATTTTCCACGACAGTATTGCTGCTACCGCCATTGTTATGACAGTGTTCTTCGGCATCATCCTTCTTTCTTTTGGTTTAGATAACCTTCAGGAAATGGCAGGAAAAACTAACTGGTTTATCTACATTTTAGAAACGGGCCTTAAATTTGCCGTAGCGATTCAAGTGATTGTCGCTGGTGTGCGCATGTTCGTTGCTGAATTGTCAGAGGCGTTCAAAGGCATCTCTGAACGTGTCATTCCAAACGCAGTATTAGCGATTGACTGTGCGGCAATCTATGCATTCTCTCCAAACGCGATGGTATTTGGTTTCATGTGGGGCGCAATTGGCCAATTTACCGCTGTACTTGCCATGCTAGCGCTTGATGCTCCAATCATGATTATTCCTGGCTTTATACCAATGTTCTTCTCCAACGCAACTATTGGAGTATTTGCTAACCACTTCGGTGGGTGGAAAGCGGTTATGAAGATCTGCTTCGTCATGGGTATTATCGAAGTGGTTGGTTCTGCTTGGGCAATTGATATCTTTATGGGACAGGGCGTTGAGTTTAGTGGCTGGATGGGCATGGCTGACTGGGCGTTGGTATTCCCACCAATCTTTGCTGGTCTGACTGCATCTAAAGCATTCTTCTTTGCTTTACTAGGTTTGGCTGGTGTCTATATGTTCTTCGCTTCAAAACAACTTCGAGCAGAAGAAGATGCGGAAGAAGCAATGAACTTACAAAACGAAGAGCCTGAAGTCGTTGAAGCGGTACAGCAAGCAATTGCTGCATCAGATGGTGTTCGTCCGGTGAGTATTCTGGCTGTGTGTGGTAACGGTCAGGGTTCATCAATGATGATGAAAATGAAAATCGGCAAATATCTGGAGAAGAAAGGCATTCCTCATGTAATGGACTCATGTGCTGTTTCTGATTATAAGTCAAAGTTAGCTTCAACAGACATTATTGTTTCGTCAAAGCACCTTTCTGGAGAGATGGAAGTAGGTGAAGGCAAGTTTGTTCTTGGCGTGCAAAACATGCTTAACCCGAACACATTTGGTGAAGAGCTTCTGGACATCATTGACCAAAATTTCGCAACCCAAAAATAATGATTAATTAATATAAAGAGTAGTCCTAACCTGGGTAAGTAGATATAAGGCATATTAACAAGTAACAATGGTCAGATATTTGCGTAGGTTGGTAAAACAACAATAAGAAATACCCGGTTGCCAGTCGTACTGGCAACCTCTTACAGGAGATAGAGCAATGGGTTTTAAACAATCACTTATCGACAACCAGTCCATTCAATTAAATGTGCAAGCAACGGATTGGCGTGAAGCAATTAAAATCAGCACTGACATGCTTGAGAAGTCAGGCGCTGTTGAGCCTACTTATTACAAAGCGATAGTCGCTAGTATTGAAAAGTTAGGCCCATATATTTGTATTGCTCCTGATTTTGCAATGCCACACGCTCGTCCGGAAGATGGGGTGAAGCGAACTGCATTTGCTTTGGTTACTTTGGCTCAACCGCTTGATATTGAGGGTGAGCAAGTACGAGTGATGGTTACACTGGCAGGTAGTTCTTCCGATGAACATATGGAAGGCTTAATGGAAGTGACCCAGGTTCTGGATGATGAAGAGAGCGAGACGGGTGTGGATATTGAAAAACTGCTTGCTTGCAATTCTGATCAAGATGTATATGACGTGATTGATACCGCATTAGCAGAATAGGTCAATCAATAAGAGAGTATCAAGACAGATTACTCTCTTATCTCTTTTTATAGATAAATTAACACTATTTCTAAATTAGATTACACCCGTAGCTTATTGTTTCTATGAAGCTTTGCGGTGAAAAGTTGCAACTAAAATAACGGTAAAGGTTAAAAGAACGGCTATGTATCAATTACTTAAGCAACGTGTATTGGATGCTAACTTGCAGCTACCTAAATATGGTTTGGTGACATTTACATGGGGGAACGTGTCTGAAATAGACCGAGAGCTCGGTGTTATTGCCATTAAGCCTTCAGGCGTTGAATACGATGATATGAAAGTAAACGATATCGTTGTTATTGATTTAGAGGGAAATCGACTAGAAGGAGAAATGAACCCTTCAAGTGATACGGCGACTCATATTGAAATATATAAGGCATTTCCACGAGTTGGAGGGGTTGTTCATACTCATTCACGTAGTGCAACAATTTGGGCTCAGGCAGGGTTGGATGTTCCTGCATTAGGGACGACTCATGCGGATTATTTTTATGGTGATATCCCGTGTACTCGCAACCTCACGGTAACTGAAATTGAAAGTGAATATGAGAAAAATACCGGGTTAGTGATTGTTCAGGAGTTTGAACGTCGTAATCTGGAACCTCAGGCGGTACCCAGTGTTATAGTAGCGGGACACGCGCCGTTTTCTTGGGGCAAAAATGCCAAAGATGCGGTTCACAACGCTGTTGTTTTAGAAGAAGTTTCCGCGATGGCTTTGGCTACTCGTTCCTTAAACAGCGGCATTAAAATACAACCAGAACTTTCTGATAAGCATTATAACCGCAAGCATGGTGTGAACGCTTATTACGGACAGTAAAAGGAACCGTTATGTATCAAGTTTTAGCTCTCGATTTAGATGGAACAGTATTGAATAGTGACCATGGGATCCACCCTGAAGTTGTGAATGCAATTAGTGAAATCAAAAACCAATATCACGTGATTATAGTAACAGGACGGCACCATACAGCAGCCCGGCCATATCACGAGGCGCTAGGACTTAATACGCCAATAATCTGTTGTAACGGTACTTATGTTTATGATTACCAGAACCAACAAGTACTGCTAGAAAACTCAATTACTAAAGAGAATGCAAAATCATTTTTAAGTTTAGCTGATGATTTTCAGATGAAAGTTGTCCTGTACGTGACCAACAGCATGATGTATTCACGAGCTCAACCTATTGAATATATGAAGGCGATGGAACAATGGTCATTAGGGTTCGAACTAGAAAAACGACCAGATATTCAACGAATAGATTGTTTCGAGACAGAGATAAATCAAGCTGAACATATTTGGAAGTTTGTTATAGAAGGAGAGCCAGAGCAGATAAAGAAATTATCTTGCTTACCTTTTGTAAAAAAACAATTTTCTGGTGAGCGTTCTTGGTTCAATAGAGTCGATTTTGCTAACCAAGGTAACAGTAAAGGTGAAAGGTTAACCGAGTACTTACAACAGAACGGTTATTCTGCCGAACAGGTAGTCGCTGTCGGTGACAATCATAATGACATTTCCATGATTCAACTAGCCGGGCTTGGCGTTGCAATGAAAAATGCAGACGAGAAAGTCAAAAACTCTGCTGACATGGTATGTGAAACAGACAACAACAAGGATGGGCTTGCCCGTCTTATTCGTGAAAAATTCAAAGGAAACAATAATGACAAAGCCAATGATTCAAATCGCACTTGACCAAACTGATCTAGAAAGTGCAATTAAAGTAGCAAACAATGTAGAAAGTTTTGTTGACGTTATTGAAGTAGGTACGATTCTGGCCTTCGCTGAAGGTATGAAATCAGTACAAACATTACGTAAAAATCATCCTGATCATATCTTAGTATGTGACATGAAAACCACAGATGGTGGTGCAATCTTGGCTCGTATGGCCTTTGCTGCCGGTGCAAATTGGATTACGGTTTCAGCCGCTGCACATATTGCAACTATTGAAGCTTGTAAAAAAGTAGCGGATGAATTTGATGGTGAAATTCAGATAGAAATTTATGGCAACTGGACAATGGAAGATGCAAAAGCTTGGGTTGGATTAGGCATTAAACAAGCGATATATCACCGTTCCCGCGATGCAGAGCTTGCAGGTGTTGGTTGGACCGAAGCCGATTTAGTGAAAATGCGTGCGTTATCTGATTTAGGGATAGAACTGTCAATTACTGGAGGTATCGTGCCTGAAGATCTTTATCTTTTTGAAGGCATTAAAGCAAAAACATTTATCGCTGGTCGTGCGCTTGCCGGTGAGAAAGGTAAAGAAACCGCTGAAGCACTTCGTGAGCAAATTAACCGCTACTGGTAAGGACTCTAGATGTTTACTAACCTAGAAAGTCATCGAGTAGGGCTTTATGAAAAAGCCCTTCCAGACGAATTATCCTGGGAAGATAAAATTAAGAAAGCTAAGGCGCTTGGTTTTGACTTTCTTGAAATCTCGGTTGATGAGTCGGATCAAAGACGTAGCCGATTAGATTGGAATGATGAAGATATTTATGCTCTTAGACATCTTTGTGAAAAGTATGGTATGCCATTTCAATCTATGTGTTTAAGCGCTCATCGCAAGTTCCCTTTCGGATCGGCTGACTCAAAGATAAGGGAGCAAGCGGTAATTCACATGGAAAAAGCCATAACACTGGCATACAAGCTAGGTGTGAGGAATATCCAACTGGCCGGTTACGATGTCTATTATGAACCAGCAAATGAATCTACGCATCAACGCTTTATTGAAGGTATGCGCTACTGCGCTAAACTAGCAGAAAAAGCGGGCATGATGTTGTCTGTGGAAATCATGGATACCGATTACTTGAATTCATTGAGTAAATTTGAGGTACTTAATCGACAAGTAAACTCTCCGTTTTTTACCGCGTATCCTGATGTGGGCAATATTAACGGGTGGAATTATGATACCTGCACTGAGCTGGCATTGAGCGCCCCCAGAATCAGTCAAATTCACTTAAAAGATACCTATAAAGTGAAGCAAGGTTACAAAGGGCAGTTCCGTGATCTTGTGATTGGAGAAGGTGAAGTAGATTTTGAAGCTATTTTTAAAACCCTGAAAAAATACGAAATTGTTGTCCCGTTGGTCATAGAAATGTGGGCGCAAGATGAGCAGTGGGAAGAGAACATAAAACTTGCACAGGTTCGTCTGAATAAAGCATGTGAAGAAACCGGGCTTCCTGCTCTGTTTTGATCGTTGAAAACGCAACTTCACGCTAGTGAGTTGCGTTTTTATCTTCAAAAGATAATGTGTTAAGAGCTATTCGACAAAGATTTTCTTAGTCTGACTTGGATGGTGGTGGTGGTAAAATTCCCTGACAAGCTCTTTAATTTCCCCACTCTTTTTCATCTCAACTATGATCTGATTAAACTGAGAAATAAATTCCTCTTTGTAATAATACTCGTCATCATTTTGATTGCTAAAGCCCAAATAACCTTGTTCTGAAGAGATTATTGGACCAAAAATAATATTATCCATTTGGCTATGGTATCGTGGCTGTAATCTCAGTAATTTAATATCCCATTCAATGGCATTGATATCATTGATGTAACAATCGATTCGGCCAGAAGCGACCATCAGAAGGTTCTTAGGTGTTCCTTCGATTTCTCGACGACGAATTTTACCAGCACGCAAAGCCGAATAAAATTGCTCGCCTCCTAACTCATAGCCTCTGTTTACTCCGATCAATAAACCAAAATAGTCCTCAGGCCACTTATGCCTTGGAATTTGAAAGATGTCTTTATGGCAAACCAATACAGTAAGTTCGCTCAAAATGGGTTCTGAATAAGGAGAAATATAGGTACGTAGTTTAGGGTGATAATAAGGTGGGAATAGGGCAAACGCTATGCCACGCTGCAGGTAGTGTAAGCCGCGCTTCCATGGTACTGGCTTTAATTCAACGCGAAATCCATCCATTTTTGAAAAGGCTCTGCGTAATATCGTTGGATAAATACCGATGATCTCTTCATCTTTTTCCCAAGAATAGGGGGCATAGTGGGCATCACCATATATCACCACGTCAATCGGTGATGTAGCGAGTGCAAAATTGGCGTTTATTAACAGTATAAGTGTTAACAATATTGACTGAGTAATACCCATTCACCTTCCATTAGTAATTTCAAAAGGGATAAATGTAGTTTAACGTATTTATATCATTCTTGCGTATTATTGCTCTTGTCCGTCATATACAACTTATTGACTTGCCGCGTCTTTTATATCAAAGTAGCCCCGATTTTAATGACGAAAGTCACCTTTTCTGGGGTTTTGATGACGCTTTTACATGAACAACTTTTCTGGGCTGAAACGCAACATCAGCTTTTGGAACTAGAAAGCTTGCCTGAATTCACCCAACGACAACGTAATGAATTATCCGCGTGGTGTAAAAAGAGACGTAAGATTCTCAATTACGAAGTAGCATTGCAGCCTTGGATAAAAGTAAATATCGATGGAGAAACCACGGAAGTAAATATGTTCCCCAGTGGTAAAGCTGTTGAAAAAAATCTGTTTGGTACTCAGGAATTAGTGGGTGCATGGAAGATCATTGATGGCATTTTGTTTGTTGCTTTCCAAATTGGTCAGCGAGTGGTTGAGTATCGTGTAGTTGGTCAACGCGAGAACAATATTCATTGCGGTTCTGAATACGTAAATGGACAGCCCAGTTCATATATCAAGTTTATTCAGACTAAACCGTTGTAAAAGGATTAGACAAAACTCTGGACAATTATTTCGATAAGGTCCTATAGGTTTACTATTATGAAGTCACCTAGGTATATAAGGTCTGTTGGTAGATATCATTATGAAATTACGCCTTGTTTTATAAGAAATGAGTTATTTGGTATAAAGGTTGTCAGTTTTTAGCCGATAGAGTTATATTCGAATAGGGCACCCACTTCGTTATCTTAGGCTGATTTATGAAGAAAATCGTCATTATTATCGTTGTTATATTACTGCTGGCAGCGGCTGGTGGTGGGGCTTATTACTATTTTTTTATGATGGAAAATGACCCTGTAGTTGTAGAAGAAGAAACAGAAACGATAGTTGAAAAAATAGCCGCGAAAAAGCCGGCTAAACCTGCCATTAAGCCAAATCTAGACTATTTTGTTATTTCCCTGCGCCTTAACGTTCGCTCATATCCTGAAAAAGGTTCTGAAATTCGTTCCGTGCTAAGAAAGGGTGACAGTATTAAAGCTCTGGAAATAAAGAAACCCTGGGTAAGAATATCGGATTTTGAAGTGCATAATAGTGGTAGAGATGTGGCTGATTGGGTCCATATGGACTTTCTTTCACACGATATGCCTGAGATTAGTGAAAAAGAACAGAGAAAGACGATGTTGGCCTTAATCAAAAGGTCAGATGATTTACTTGCTTATGAGGATCGGTTTGTTATTGCTACACAAGAGCTGGTTAATTCAGGTAAGTGCACATTTGAAGACTTTGAATTAGTTGGAGGTTGGGTTCGTTCAGTGACGTTCAATATCGAACCCGTTTATTTTGTCTATTGTGGTGGTACAAGCAGAGGGGACAAGGTCTACCTGAATGTAGATACAGGTGAGACCTTTCAGCCTTAAGCAAATGCACGTTTTTCTATACTGGTTGTTTCAATTAAAGCAATAACATCATTAAGTGATTCAAATATAAAATTGGCTCTCATTTCAATTTCTTTACTTGGCTGCAGTAAATCTGGAATCATTGCAGTTAAACACCCTGCGTCTAATCCTGACTTCATACCACTGTTTGAGTCTTCAAGCACTAGGCAATGCCTTGGTGCAAGGGCTAAATTTTTACTCGCCAAAAGGTAGCAGTCAGGATTTGGTTTACCATATTGAATGTCTTCAGCGGTAACTACGGTATCAAACTGCTCTAGGTAGGAAGTACTTTGAAAATAATGTTCTACCTCAAACCTTTCCGATGAAGTCACAAGAGCGCAAGAGAGGTTGTATTTCTTTAAACAGTTGAATAGTGGGATAAAGCCAGCTTTGAACTCTATTCTTTTCTCACGATAGGTTGCCAACTGCTCGTCTCTGACTTGTTGAAAGCGGGGAAGATCTAATTTATCTGTAAAGTAATCGAGTAATTTATCTTCACATTCAGCTGTTTGAACTCCGATGAAGGTTTGGTAAAAATGCTCATCAATGGTTAAGTTTTGTTCTGCAGCAGCATTTAGCCAACACGTTTTGTGCATGGTTTCAGTATCAAAAATCAAACCATCCATATCAAATAACAACGCTCTAATCATATTCACCTAGCTTTAGTCTATTTATTATGCCATACGATATAATAGTCTTAGCGCCTTAACTTTGAAGTGATAGCGAAATTTGAATAACTAAAACGTATTTAGTTTTAGAAAATATGGATTTTAGGGATAAATGGCGAGTTCAAAAGAATTGCCCGGTAAGAACCAATGGTTCCTATCGGGCAATTGAAAGGAAATAATATCCAAAAAACAACTAGTTGTTCTGACCTGCTTTACTCATTTTGAGGGCATCTTTTTGCACTGTGATTTGTCTTACTATCGAGAACCCTAGTATCAATATACTAACAGCAAGGATAACGCCGCTAATAGGTTGAGTAACAAATATGGCATAGCTACCTTTAGAGATTGTTAATGCCTGTCTAAATGAAGATTCTGCAATAGGGCCTAAAACAATGCCCATTAACAATGGAGTTAGTGGATAGTTAAACTTAGGCAAGAAGAATCCCAGTATTCCAAATAGCATCATTACTTGCACATCAAATAGGCTATTATTGACCGCATAACACCCTGAAACACAGAAAATAAATAATATCGCGGTGAACAGATACGGATTGATCTTCATGACATTTTTATACAATTTTATATAAGTAAGGGCATGGAAAATCATCAATATATTGATGATGAACAAACTAAAGATAAGACCATAAACTTCTGTTGCGTGGTTTACGAATAGCTTCGGTCCAGGAATTAAGCCATGTACCATTAAGGCACCTAACAAGATAGCGGCAATAATATCTCCTGGGATGCCTAAGGTTAACATTGGGATCAATGTTGCACCGGTAATGCCATTATTCCCGGCTTCGGACGCAGCGATACCTTCCAAACTGCCTTTACCAAATTTTTCAGGATTTTTAGAGCTTCTTCGTGCCTCGTTGTAACTCAAAAATGAAGATGTTACCGCACCTGTGCCTGGTACAGCACCGATAAAAGTGCCAATAAAGGAGGATTTTACAATAGTTTTTAATGAAGGCAGAAACTCTTTCTTGGTTAAACTAGGCCCGGTACTTAAAGGAACACTCAACTTGCCACTGTTACGAAGGTCATCAATACGGCGTAGTATTTCAGATACGGCAAATAAGCCAATCAATGCCGGAACCAGCTCGATACCGCCACTTAAATCAAGAGAATCGAAAGTAAATCTGTCCAACCCATCTATAGGATCTAACCCTATGGTTTTGATTAGCATGCCAATACATGCTGCCGCGATACCTTTTAAAATATTGCTATTGACAGCGATAACCACCGATAATCCAAATACGGCTAAGGCAAAGTATTCTGCAGAACCGAACTTAAGAGCGACTTTAGCTAGTTGAGGAGCAATAAATAGCAACATAAGCGCACTAATGATGCCACTTATAACAGAGGCATATAATGCCATTTGCATTGCTTTTAACGCATGTCCTTTTTTGGTCAGTTCAAAGCCGTCGTTTAATGTTGCTGCTGAAGCAGGCGTTCCGGGGGTTCGGATTAAAATCGCTGTAATCGAACCGCCATAGACACCACCGCAATAAACACCGAGAAGCATGGCAATACCAGCGGTGGGCGGCATATTAAACGTGAATGGCAAAGCTAGGGTAACGCCCATAACGGTGGTTAGCCCAGGTAATGAACCAAAAATAATACCAACCATAAGTCCGACGTTAATGAACAGGAAAGTATCCCAGTTTAGAAGCATGTAAAAGCTATCTAATAGAACAGAAATATCCATCTAAAATGCTCCTGTTGGCAAGTCGATATAAAGCATGTTCGAAAACACAAGAGAAATTAAATAAACAATGACTGGGATTAGCGCATAAGCATACAATTTTTTCATCTTTAAGCTGATCAAAATGAGTATGGAACCCGCAATCATAGCAATATTAAAACCAATATAAGAAATTGCTATCACAGAAATTAGCATGATTAAATATATTGTAATTGCTTGTACGGAGATTAACTTTGTCTTTACTTTTTCTGTAACTTTTACAGTGTAAAACTCGTGAATGGCGTTAATCATCGCTACTACAAAAAGAACCTGACAAAGCAGAGTTGGAAAGGCACTAGAAGCGACATAGGAAATATTACTATCAGAAGTCTGATAAGGAATTAAAAAATAAACGGTTACTGAAAATAAAATAATCAGTAGGTTGAAAACGTTTTTTGCGACATCTCGTTTCATCTTATTCACCAAAAAAAAAGCTGCTATAAACATAGCAGCTAAATACATCAAATTATTTTATGATTCCCATTTCTTTAAGTAGAGGTGGAAGCTCTTTAATTTCTTTGTCGAAGTTTTCATAAATCTTCTTGGTTGGAATGTCGAAGATAGTAATATTGGCATTTTTAGCAAATGTCTTAAACTCACCTGAGTTCAACATATCATCAAAGCCTTGACGGATCTTAGCGATTCTGTCTTTTGGCGTTGCTTTAGGAGCCATGATGAAGTTGTAGTTATCCATGACTAAATCAAAGCCAGCTTCCTGAACGGTTGGAACACTTGGGTATTCTGGTAGGCGCTTTTCAGTAAATACGGCTAATACGCGCATTTTTTCACCTAAAGATACTTCGATAGATGGTTGAGTGATAGAAACATCAATGTGACCGCCAATCATGGCTACGTTAGCTTCAGTGGTGCTCTTATAAATTACATTCGACATGTTAAAGCCGACTTTCTTAGATAATGCAACCATGGCGATATTTGGCATACTGCCTGCGCCTGGAGAACCAACATTAAAGTCATGTCCTTTCAAGTCAGCAACGGTTTTATAAGGTGATGACTTAGGAACAGCTAATAAAAGAGGCTCAGAAGTGGTACCGATAACTGGAACAAAATCATCAATTGAATATTTAACTTTTCGAATCATAGGTTGAGTCGTTGAAACGCCGGAGGTATACCACATTAAGGTATAACCGTCAGATTTAGCACGAGCGAGTTCTGTTGCTGCGATAGTACCACCAGCACCTGTTCTGTTTTTCACAATAAGATTGGTGTTCATATATTTTTGCGCAACATTCGCTAGTGCGCGTGCTTGTGTATCAGAGCTTCCGCCTGGTCCCCATGGCATCAGTAAGGTAATAGGTTTTGCTGGGAACTCAGCTGCGGTGACGGATAATGAAACAGCAGCGATAGGTAATGTGAACAATCCTAATAGACGTTTCTTGTTCATGATATATCTCCAATTATTAGCATATTATATTATTTTGAAAGAGCTTTAAGTCTCTGTAGGTTTTGGTGATCTTTAAAATCACCCGGGTATGATTTTGGGTTTCGGTCAAAGATGGCTTCAGCCGTCTTGGGTAGAAATTCTGCAGGTTGCCCCTGACATTGTTGCCTTTTCAATAGATCTAGCGTTAACTCATGCTTCACTTCTGAATAGCTCACATCGTCATAGAGGTTGGTTGTTTCCTCAGGATCGAAATTAAGGTCGTAAAGCTCACCGATGTCGTCCGCATAGATAACAAGTTTGTAATCTTTTGTTCTTAACATACTACCAGGACCCCACTGGGTGGGATCATGAGGCGCTTTAATGGATAGTCCGGAAATAGGTGTTTTTGGCTGAGTTGCGTAAATTCCGCCTTCAGCAAAAACACTCTCTCTTTCAGTGTATGTATCAGAGAGTAAACTTTGACCTCGACAATAATTAGGTACATCCATACCTAATATTGATAGAAGCGTTGGCATAATATCAACGGATTCTAATAAATGTTCATTCGTTCCTGAGTCTAGTTTTTTACTTGGGTCATAAATGATGACTGGAATTCTTGTCAGGCAATCGTAGAACATTAAGCCTTTATGAGTTACACCAAAATCACCGAGAAATTCGCCATGATCACTCCAGAATATAATGACGGTATTATCTAGTTGATCGAGCTCTTCAAGTTTGTCTATTACCCGACCAACTTGATCGTCAACATACCGAATCTGGCCACAATACATTGCCATGGCCTTTTTAATGTCCAATTCTGTGGCATCTAAAGAATCACTGTGAACCCGCCAGTTCGAAAGACGTCTGGGTTCTTTTCGATTTGCGTAATGTCTGAAGTTTTTTGGTAACTCAAATTGTTCAGGAGAAAACAGCGTGTCGTAGGGTTTCGGTGCCGTAAAGTAAGGATGCGGATCCTGCAGATTAATGGTGGCAAAAAATGGCTTGTCTTGTGCGACATTTTTTTCGATAAAGCTGAGGCAATCTGTTGTGAGTCTTTTGGTCAGGTTATATTCAGACTCTTCAGCAAGAGTGCCGCTGTCCCAACTATTTTTATATTCTTGGTGTCCATCCATATTACCAATACAAATGTCTTCACCTTCATCATACATAATGCCAATGGCGTCAGGTTCGATAATGTGGTCTTTACCAAACAAACCTATGGTATAGCCATTTTGTTTTAGGTCAGAAAGCATATTTGGGTAACCAACAGGCATGGTTCCGACGTAGTTTCGTACTTGGTGTTCGATAGGATATTGACCAGTAATAAAGGATGTTCTTGATGGGCCACACATAGGGCTGGTCGTGAACGCGTTAGGAAAATAGGTTCCTTGCTTGGCTAAACGGCTTAAATGCTGGGTATCTATGAATGGGTGCCCGGCAGGCGTCATGTAGTCCGCTCGCATTTGATCTGGGTTAATAACAACGATGTTATACGGTGAACTGGACAAAATATCTTCCCTTTTGTTGCTTATGGTTTCCTTTGCTTACGGATACTGCGGTGTGTCCTGCTTGAAAGCAATAAAAACCGTCTTCATTTGTGTGCTTAATCACAAATATAATTATAGTAAATTAATTAATTTAATTACGTTTAAATGTGGGTATTCTCTTAAAGTGCTTAAAAAACAGTCAGTTATGATTCGGTTGTTGTTAACGGACTGTTAAAGGTAAAGTGTGGGGTTTTTATTCTTAGTTATTTTTTTGTCGAAAACTTTCTAGTCTTTCGAATTATTCCGCATACTGATTTGTAATATCATGGTGTGCTTAAATAAGGGGTTTGCCTATGGCGTATGCGTCTCTAAATATTCATCATTTTTGAGTTAATACAGAGAAAATTGGTTGGTTGAAGGAGGAAAGAAAAAGTGACCAAAATCGTCTCTCATTATTGTGAAACTTGTTATTGAAATTGCATTTACTTCTTCAGATGGCGTCCTGTCAGGCTATCGAAAATTTCAACCCTCAATGCATCATTTTTAATTATTTTTTTTCTTTCTTTTACGAATGAGAGCCAAAGCACTAAGATCGATTTGATCTTGACCTACTTGCTACTTTTATTGATCTAAGTCAAAACTATTAAGTGGTGGTTCTCGTTAAATACGCCCACAATATATAGTGTCAGTTAGTTGGTTTAATACCCTATATTGTGTATTTGTGGGTAAACTGTGGATATGCTATGGGTAAGGAGAAGCAGTGAAATTAGTCGTTACTAAGCGAGATGGCTCTCGCGCCCCGTTTACAAGGGATCGTATTATAGCAGCAGTGGAAAGCGCCTCGGCTCATATAGATGATGAAGTAACCGTTTATGCAAATAAAGTTGCAGAAGCCGTTGAAATGAAGCTGCTCGACCGCGACAAAGTGGATATCCAAGAGATACAAACTTTAGTTGAAAACGAAATGATGCAAGGGCCTTATAAAGGCATGGCTCGTTCCTATATTGAATATCGCCATGACCGCGATATTTCGCGTGAGAAGAAAAGTGCGCTGAGCAAAGAAATTCAAGGTCTCATTGAACAAAGCAATGCTGATTTGCTGAATGAGAATGCCAACAAAGACGGTAAAGTGATTCCTACTCAGCGTGATCTGCTTGCTGGCATTGTTGCCAAACACTATGCTAAAACGCATATATTGCCGCGTGATATTGTTACCGCGCATGATGATGGCGATATTCATTATCATGACTTGGATTATGCTCCGTTTTTCCCGATGTTTAACTGTATGCTTATTGACCTTAAAGGCATGTTAACTCATGGCTTTAAAATGGGTAATGCTGAGATTGATACACCTAAGTCAATTTCTACGGCTACAGCAGTAACCGCACAGATCATTGCGCAAGTCGCTTCGCATATTTATGGTGGCACTACGATTAATGGTATCGATGAAATTCTCGAACCATATGTGTTGGCAAGCTTTGATAAACATATGCAGGTTGCTAAAGAGTGGGATATCCCAAATTCTAAAGAGTTTGCTATTTCTCGCACTGAGAAAGAGTGCTATGACGCATTTCAGTCTTTAGAGTATGAAGTCAACACATTACACACAGCGAATGGACAAACCCCTTTTGTTACCTTCGGTTTTGGATTGGGCACTAGCTGGGCTTCTAAACTTATTCAATCTTCAATCCTGAAAAACAGAATAGCTGGATTAGGTAAAAAAGGTAAAACCGCAGTATTCCCTAAGCTGGTGTTTGCCATTAAAGATGGACTTAACCACAAACCATCAGATCCAAGCTACGATATTAAGCAATTAGCGTTAGAGTGTGCTTCGAAGCGAATGTACCCAGATATTCTTAACTACGATAAAGTCGTTGAAGTTACGGGGTCGTTCAAAACGCCAATGGGCTGCCGCAGTTTCTTAAATCCATATGAAGAGAACGGTGAATTGGTTCACGATGGTCGAAACAATTTAGGCGTTGTAAGTCTTAACCTTCCACGCGTTGCGATTCAGGCTAACGGTGATGAGACGAAGTTCTATGCTCTACTTGATGAAAAGCTTATATTAGCTCGTAAAGCTCTGGAGACAAGAATCAGTCGTCTTGAAACGGTTAAAGCGCGAGTTGCTCCTATTTTATATATGGAAGGTGCATGTGGTGTACGTCTAGGACCTGATGATGCTATAGCGGAAATATTTAAAAATGGCCGTGCATCTATTTCGCTTGGCTATATAGGTGTGCATGAAACCGTTAATGCGTTGTATGGCATTGACGAACATGTTTACGATAGCTCTGAACTTTCTGAGAAAGCGTTAAATATTATTCGTTACCTGAAAGAAAAAGTAGACAGCTGGAAAGAAGAAACTGGCTACGCATTTAGCCTTTATGGTACTCCGAGCGAGAATTTATGCAGTCGCTTTTGTCGTATTGATGCAAAAGAGTTTGGTGTTATTGAAGGGGTTACGGACAAAGGTTACTACACTAACAGTTTCCATCTGGATGTAGAAAAGAAAGTTAATCCATACGATAAGATAGAATTTGAAATGCCTTATCCTTCGATTTCAACAGGTGGGTTCATCTGTTATGGCGAATTCCCGAATATGCAGCGAAATATCGAGGCGCTGGAGAATGTATGGGACTATAGCTATAGCCGCGTACCTTATTATGGAACGAACACCCCGATAGATGAGTGTTACGAATGTGGTTATGAAGGTGAATTTGAATGCACCAGCAAAGGCTTTACTTGTCCTAAGTGTGGTAATCATGATGCAACTAAAGTGTCCGTTACGCGTCGCGTATGTGGATATTTAGGAAGCCCGGATGCAAGACCGTTTAATTTAGGTAAACAAGAAGAAGTCAAACGTCGCGTTAAACACCTTTAATTACTGATATCCTCCTCTTGAAAAAGGGGAGGAGAGCCCCTCTATGAATTACAGTCAATATTATCCTCTTGATGTGGTGAACGGTCCCGGAACACGTTGTTCGCTTTTTGTTTCGGGTTGCATTCACCAATGCCGTGGATGCTACAACCAATCCACGTGGTCACTTAGTTCTGGTCATCCTTTTACCGATCTGATGCAAGATCAGGTTATTAATGATCTCAATGATACACGCATCAAAAAACGTGGTTTATCTCTTTCCGGGGGAGACCCTCTACATCCAGCCAATCTATCTGCCGTTTTGCAATTGGTAAAAAGGGTGAAAACGGAGTGCGATGACAAAGATATCTGGTTGTGGACTGGCTATCTATTGGCAGACTTAACGGATGAACAAAAGGAAGTTGTAGAGTTTATTGATGTGTTGGTGGACGGTAAGTTTGAAAAAGAATTGGCTGATCCCAGCCTAGATTGGCGTGGTAGCTCGAACCAGGTTGTTCATTATTTAAAGTAAAACCGCTCTTTTCTCTAAGCAAGTGATAATTCCCTTTTGATTTATCACAACAAGTGATAACTTGAGTTCACTACTTGAATTTCAAAGGGTTGTGACTTTCATGTTCTCACATTTACCTGCACCATTACAGGATCCGATCCTGTCATTATCCGTTGCTTACCGCAATGACCCCCGCTCAGAAAAAGTTGATTTAGGCATTGGTGTCTATAAAAACAGTCAGGGCATAACGCCAATAATGCAGGCAATAAAGCAAGCGCAGATTATATTGACTGAAACTCAGCAAACGAAAGCGTATGTTGGCTTGGCTGGGTGTGAAGAGTTTAATCAATCCATGATTAATTTGCTCCTATCCGGAACGGACGCGATGGATCGAGTCTCTGCGATACAAACACCAGGCGCGAGTGGCGCGTTGCGCATGCTGGGTGATCTAATGAGAGTTGCTCAACCAGAAACGACGGTTTGGTTAAGCAACCCTAGTTATGTTAATCATAAACCTGTTATGGAAGCTGCCGGACTGAAAGTACGCCAGTATCGTTACTTTAGCCCTGAGACAAAGCAGGTTGATTTATCAGCAATGCTTGAGGATATCTCTCATGCAGGTATCAATGATGTGGTGCTGTTACATGGTTGTTGTCATAACCCGACAGGAGCGGATATCGATTTCGAAACCTGGAGGTCTATAACTGCTTTGGCGCAGAAAAATGGCTTTATTCCGTTTATCGATATTGCTTATCAGGGCTTCGGCGATGGACTGGAAGAAGATGCAAAGGGGCTCCAGTATATGGCGAATAACCTGGAAGAGCTTTTGATTACCACCTCTTGTTCTAAAAACTTTGGTTTATATCGTGAACGAACTGGAGCAGCAATTGTAATAGGTAAAAAGCAATCGGACGCGGATAACGCTAAAGGCAAACTTATGCAATTGGCCCGAGCGACTTACACCATGCCACCCGATCATGGCGCCGCTTTGGTAAGAACCGTTCTTGAGAATGAAAAGCTAACGCAATCGTGGAAGCAAGAGTTGAGTTCTATGCAAGCCAGACTGGTTAGCCTTCGTCAAGGTCTTTGTAATGAGCTTCGTACCGCTCACAGTTCTAATCAATTTGATTTTATTGAAAGTCATAAAGGTATGTTTACGGTATTGGGTTTTTCTCCACAACAAATGTCTGAGTTGCGAGAAAAGTACGGAATTTACGGCGTTGGCGATGGGCGAATTAACATTGCCGGTCTTACCGAGAAAGATATTCCTTACGTCGCTGATGCAATAATTAAGGTTTCATAATATAGGTTTGAGTCTTGTTCGTGATTAGGAGCATTTATGTCTAATTTTAAAGCCATATCACCGTTGTTTTTTTGCATTATCGTGGCTGGTTGTACTTCTTTAACTAAAAAAACGGTGCCAGAAGAAAGTACTCAAATAAATGAACCGATTCAAGTACAGGCAAAGCCTGCTGAAGTGGTGCCAGTACCTGAGCCTGAGGTGGTAAAAATTGAGCCGCCAAAGAAACCAGTGATAAAACCAAAGCAAAAACCAAAACCGCAATCTATAGCGACGAAAACCGAACAAGGACGGTTGATTTTAGGAGAACAAGAATGGGTTTACATCCCTGGGCTAGATAAGAGCTTTAAAGCCAGAGTGGATACAGGTGCAACGACATCATCTGTAAGTGCTGTTGAGATAGTGCCATTTGAAAGAGACGGTAAAGATTGGGTTAAGTTTCGCATTGAGCATGAAAAAACATCATCTGGCGAGATCAGTTTACCTGTACTTCGATGGGCAAGAGTAAAACAATCTAATACAACAAAAGTGCAGAAACGTCCTGTCGTGACCGCTTGGATTCAGATTGGTGACCTGAAAGAAAAGGCGGATTTCACCCTTACTGACAGAACTCATTTATCTCATCCGGTATTGTTAGGAAGGAGTTTCTTTCGTGATGTCGCTATTATTGATGTGAGCAGAAAATTCATCCAACCGAAGCGGAAATAGTCAGTTTAGACTACTATAATCTCGGATGGGTTAGTTGGTGCCAAGCCAACTTTTGTTGAGGTGTTGGCACTCTCTTATTATGCGCAGCTTAATGTTTGAGGTGATTATGTTAGATTCTACGCAATATTGTATGGTTCTTACCACAGTAAATAGCGAGTCGATTAAAAAGGACCTTTTACCAAGAGAAACTGGATGATCTTGTGCAACTTCTTGTCTTACCCACACACC
>ASRM01000038.1_pt1 | contig 25586 bp, 20 predicted proteins | sample 693238 | NCBI WGS metagenome assembly ASRM01 (sample SAMN02169242, study PRJNA158439) | bioreactor metagenome | isolation source: day 74 sample from continuous culture bioreactor inoculated with sediment... | place: Germany: Bremen
GGTACAGCTCCTAATAACAATTATCAGAAAGTCGCCTTCAAAATAAATGGATAAATCTAAACAAAAAAACTTAAATAAGTGGCTGAAACAGCAGGGTAAGTTAGCCAAGAAGTGGCTAATAATCAGTATTTCCCTAGGTGTTATCTCCAGCTTGTTTTTATTAGCTCAAGCAGGCTTGTTAGCCTCAATTCTTCATCAGTTAATTATTGAACAGGTAGATAAATCTCAACTAGTCACTTACTTCATTGGTCTTGCTGGCGCTTTTGCTGGTCGGGCTGCTTGTACTTGGGGACGTGAAATTGCTGGTTTCAGAGCCGGAGAGCAGATCAGAATCTACATCAGGCAACTTATTCTCAATAAACTTCGAGACGTTGGCCCGGCTTACATCAAAGGTAAACCGGCAGGAACATGGGCTACCTTGCTACTTGAACAAGTAGAAGATATGCAGGACTTTTTTTCGCGGTACCTACCACAAATGTCTTTGTCGGTTTTAATACCGCTTATCATATTGGTCGTAGTATTTCCGTCAAACTGGGCCGCAGGTCTTATCTTTTTAATTACAGCGCCTTTAGTTCCGTTTTTCATGGCGCTTGTTGGTAAGAAGGCCGCAGAAGCGAACCGGAAAAACTTTAAAGCCTTGCAAAGGCTATCCGGACATTTCTATGACCGATTACAGTCGATGACGACGATACGCTTATTTAACAGAACCGAAGCTGAAACGGAAACGTTACGAGGGGCTTCAGAAGTATTTCGCACTCGCACAATGGATGTACTTAAAGTCGCTTTCTTGTCATCTGCTGTTCTTGAGTTCTTTACTTCGATTTCCATCGCAATTACTGCTGTCTACTTTGGATTTAGCTACATTGGCGAATTAGATTTCGGTAACTATGGAACAAGTATTACTCTTTTCACTGGCCTATTTATCCTTATATTGGCACCAGAGTTTTATCAGCCATTGCGTGATCTAGGCACTTTTTACCATGCTAAAGCTCAAGCCGTTGGAGCCGCAGAAAGCATTGTTGAATTTCTCAACACTGATGTAAATCGTCTTAATCAGGGAAACACGACTATCCCTAATACCGATGCTATCGGTATTGAAGCGAAGGAACTGATCGTTAAAAGTTCTGAAGGAAAAACACTACTTGGCCCGGTATCATTTTCTATTCTAGCGGATCAAACCACCGCCTTGGTTGGTCCAAGTGGCGCTGGAAAGACAAGCTTGATCAACGCAATTTTAGGCTTTTTACCTTATCAAGGTAGCCTTAAGGTTAATGGGATTGAGATAAACCAATGTGACCTTAGCCAGTGGCGTAATCAGATCAGTTGGGTTGGTCAAAACCCACTGCTTCTACATGGCACCATTCAAGAAAATATAACCTTGGGTAATGATCAAGTCTCCAGTAGAGATATAACCCAAGCTCTGGATGATTCTTTTGCCATGGAGTTTGTCCATCAACATGGATTAGATTACGAAATTAGTGATCGCTCTGGAGGTCTGTCCGTTGGCCAGGCACAGCGACTAGCGCTCGCCAGGGCAATGTTGCAACAAGGCAATTTTTGGTTGCTAGATGAGCCAACCGCGAGCTTAGATGCCAAAAGTGAAAAATTAGTAATGCAAGGTATCGAAAATAAAATTGAAGGCTGTACCACGTTGATGATCACACACCAATTGTTGCAATTACAAAACGTATCAAAAATATTAGTCATGGACTCTGGTCATATCGTTGAATCAGGTTCATACGACAGCTTAAAAGCCAATAAAGGTTTATTTTCTGAAATGCTTCACAGCAGTCATGCCACTTTAGAACATAAAAAAGGAGATCTCGATGCGTGAGTTGCTACCTTTTCTAAAGTTGTATAAGAAGCACTGGTTTGGTTTATCGTTAGGCATGTTACTCGCTTTCCTGACCTTGTGTGCTTCTATCGGCTTGCTAACCTTATCTGGTTGGTTTATTTCCGCTGCCAGTATCGCTGGGCTAACCATCGCACGTCAAACCTTTAACTACATGCTGCCAGGAGGTGGTGTGAGAGGGTTAGCGATGGCACGAACTGCCGGACGTTGGGGAGAAAGAGTCGTTAGTCATGATGCAACATTTAAGCTGTTAACAGAGCTGCGAATTTTCTTCTTTAAAAAACTCGCGCCTTTGGTTCCAGGCCGTGTTGCTAATTTACGAGATGGTGACCTTCTCAATCGCTTGGTGGCAGATGTAGACGCAATGGATCACGTTTATCTTCGTCTGATCAGCCCAGTTATCGTTGGTATTCTTGGTGTCGTTAGTCTGACACTATTTCTAAGTTGGTTTGATATAACGCTAGGCATAACCTTAGGCACTATCTTAGTTTCGCTATTACTCATTTGGCCGATTCTTTTCTACAAGTTAGGACAAAAAAACGGACAAGAACTAACTCAAAACAAAGCCGATTTAAGAGTCTCCTCGCTTGACTGGTTGCAAGGTCACAGTGAGCTGGTTATTTTTGGTGCAGAGGAACGCTACCATGAGGCCATTATTACTGCGCAAAACAAACTATTAAAAAACCAGTTTGTTAATGCCCATCTTTCAGGACTCGCCAGCGCGCTACTTATGCTAGTAAATGGCTGGGCTTTAACGCTGATTTTATGGCTTGCCGCTGATGGTGTTGGTGGCGCTCTACCAGACCCTTTAATTGCGATGTTCGCCTTTGCAACAATGGCAAGCTTTGAACTGCTAATTCCTATTGCCGGCGCGTTCCAATATTTAGGGCAAACACTAACATCCGCTCGTAGACTAAATGAAATTATTACCGCAGAGCCGGAAGTTCAGTTCCCACAAACTGGGCCGTTAAATTCGTGTGACTATAATATTCATTTTAACAATATTGTATTTGCTTACCCAGAAGCCAATTCCAACGCCATCAACGGGGTTAATCTATTGGTTCCAGCAAAAAGCCGAGTTGCCATATTAGGACAAACAGGTTCAGGAAAATCAACGTTAATACAGCTTCTTTGTCGTTACTGGGATGTCAATGAAGGAACAATCACGATTGCTGATACAGCATTAGGACAAATCAGCGAGGAAGTTCTGCGGAATACGATTTCAGTCGTGAGCCAACGAGTAGATGTGTTGCATGGTAGTTTACGTAATAACCTCATCATGGCAAAACCAGATGCTGAAGACACAAAACTAGAAGACGTATTACGCCAAGTTGGATTAGATTCACTACTCCAAGAGAAAGGACTCGATACATGGTTAGGCGATGGGGGCCGTCAGTTATCCGGTGGGGAAAAACGTCGAATAGGCATTGCTAGAGCACTATTACATAATGCCCCCATCATCTTACTCGATGAGCCTACAGAAGGTTTAGATAAAAAGACCGAGCGACAAATAATGGCCTTATTTGACCAGCACTTTGAGGATAAAACCGTCATATTTATCACTCATAGATTAGTTGGTATGGATAAAATGGACCATATTTGCCTGATTGAAAACGGTCAGATTATTGAGCAAGGTAATCACCATACTCTAATAGAGCAAGCAGGTCGTTATTATCGTCTAAACCAGACACTATAACTTAACCCTTTTTCTAACAAAAAATGGCCACTCTGGGAGTGGCCATTTTATTTGAAAACGGTAATAAACAACTAAGCGTTATCGGCTTCGAATTGCTGCATGAAATCGACTAATGCCTGAACACCTTCCACAGACATTGCATTGTAAATAGATGCTCTCATTCCACCAACAGCTCTATGGCCTTTTAGTGCTTTAAGACCCGATTCTTCAGCCAACTCAAGGAATTTTGCATCCAATTCAGGCTTAGCTAATTGAAAAGGGATATTCATTAATGAACGATTGTTTGAATGAACGTTATTGGTATAAAAAGGTGATTGATCAATATAGCCATAAAGTAAGGCACCTTTTTCACGGTTCACCTTCTCAATGGCGTCAACACCACCCTGTTCTTTTAGCCATTTAAATACAAGTCCTGAAAGGTACCAAGCATAAGTTGGTGGCGTGTTAAACATAGAGTCTTTCTCTGCTAATACTTTATAGTTAAGTACGCTAGGTAAAACCTCTGTTGCCAACTCAAGCAAATCCTCTCTTACGATCGCGATGCAAATACCCGCTGGACCGATATTTTTTTGCGCACCAGCATAAATTACGCCATATTGAGAAACATCAATTTTACGAGACAGAATTGTTGATGACATATCTGCTACGATTGGTTTATCAGTTATTGGAAGATCATTAATTTCAACGCCATCAATCGTTTCATTTGGACAAAAATGAACATAAGCTGCATCTTCTGCAACCTGCCATTCACTCGCCGGACGAATAGCGACCTTACCATCTAGCTCAGTTTTTACATTAAGCACATCTGGGTCACAATACTTACTGGCTTCTTTAATAGCACTTTCAGCCCAATAACCGCCATCGATGTATGTTGCGGTTTTCGCGTCACCAAGTAAGTTCATCGGCACTGCGGCAAACTGCGCACGCGCTCCACCCTGGCAAAATAGTACTTTATAGTTATCAGGTATTTCTAATAAATCACGTAAATCCTGTTCAGCGGTCTCAGCAACCTTGATGAACGCTTTGCTGCGATGGCTGATTTCCATCACTGATGTACCTAAGCCATTCCAGTCAATAAATTCGGACTGTGCTTTTTCCATTACTTCGGTAGGTAATGCTGCTGGTCCTGCACTGAAATTGTATATCCTTCCCATGATGGCTATTGCTCCTGCTTTAAAATAAACTTATGTGATGTATAACATGTTTTATACGGTTTCAAAAGTATAAAAAAGAGCCCTTTCGAGCTCTTTATTGATGATATTGCATTTTATTCTCAAGCTATCTCATCATTAAGGTCATCAGAACAGCAAGTAATGGTATTTTATGTCCATTTTCAAAGTTCAAATTACCAGCCGAAATTTGGGCGTCAATTTTATATCCGTCCAATTCTTCTGTCATAATTTCCATAATAATCAGCTCATCAATACCCTCTTGAATAAACGGATACATTTCAACTAAACCATTGGAAATAAAAGTATTTAACTTACCTTGTAGTGCCGGAACCACTTTACTCACATCCTGAGAGACATTCTCAGTCCCTTCTGGTACTTCAAGGCGCCATTTTGAATCAAATACACCCTTACCTAGTTTCAGTTGAAGGTCGTTCATTTCAACAAAAAAGCCTTTGCCAAAAAGGTCATCAATTTTAGGTGCAAATTCTCTCAATACTTGCTCAGTAATAACCGGATTACTCTGATAGATGTTTACCAAGCCGCCAAATGACTGCGTATCAAGGTTCCCTAAAGTAATATCAACATTCAGGTCATCTAGCACTCCGTTTTGAGTCGCAAGATCATTCGCTTTGACTAGGTGATTAGTATTTATTCTGTCCCCGGTATCGTTCGTAGTAGAAGTAAATTGATAGCTTAAATTTTTCCCACTAGCAATAGAGTCACCTGCGCTCGTCATCATTGAAATATTTTCGATGATTATGTTCTGTTTACCTTGCCAGAATTGGTTCACTTGCTTGCCGCTTACGCTTCCGGAAATATTTGATAAGGTAATGTTTTCGCTGTTTTCAAACTTGAATTGTATTGATGGAAAATCATAAATAAAATCAACTTGTCCTAAAACTGTCACACTTCCTTCAATTTTTGATTTATTAATGTATACAGCACTATTTGCCGAGTTAGGTACTTGATAACTCATCGCTTCTGAATCAAGTTTAAATTCAGAATTTCCATTAAGTTGGGTCGTTGTATTCAACACAATCGAATTATTACTGAAATCAACAAATGTTGATTCAGTCGCTATCCTCATCAGCCCATGTTTAATGTCATGTGACAACGTAAACTCTGTCGGAAAACCATCAAGAATAAGTTGTTTTTTGATCTCTGGATTTATTACTGAATATTTCGTTTCGGCACGAGCTGACAAATATCCTCGCTTGTAACTCATGACTTCTGCAGAAAAATCATCAGTATTTAGTGTTTTCACACCATCAGTTAATACGTTCTGAGCTATCTGGCCAACGGCCAGTGGCCAACAGGCGACCATCAATATTGCACCACCAATAGCTGCTATTTTCTTTAACTGTTGCATGACTTCTCTTTTTTACCATTTATTGTAATTAATCTAGTCTAACTTATACCCAAGTAACTTCAAGATAATCGGCTCCGACAGAACTGATTTGGCAAAAATAATAAGTTAAAACCTTGAGTTAAATCAGGCTTTTCTCATAAGCTATGCTAAAGAGTTTTACTCACCTCTCAACTCCCCCTATAGAAAATTGTTACATTGAATAATAAAACTTCTCAGGGGTGACTGTGAATCCATACGTATTATTGTACTTAGATAATGATCCAATATCGGTAGAATTATTGAGAACAGAACTATCTCCACTAGCAATTCTATTTGATATTTATTGCGTTGACTCCCCCGAAGAAGCAATCCAAACTCTCGAGTATATTCAAGAACAAGAACAAAAAGTTGCCATGGCCATTGCGGCCAGCAGCCTTACTTTTAATGGTGCTGATTTCCTTATTCATTTAGAGAATTCTGACCACACAAAAAATTCGCGTAAGGTTTTAGTTAGTGATGGCGAAGATATAGGCACCATCCTCACCGCAGTAAATGAAGGGCGCCTCGATCACTGCTTAACAAAACCGCTAAGAAAAAACACATTATTTGATACGGCAATAAAAGAATTAACCACATTTATTCTTGGCATCCAAGACGAAGACTGGCTTCACTACAGTAGCGTCCTTGATCAGTCACGTATTCTTAGTGCACATATTGAGAACAAATTAGATTCTTTCAGAACAGGTTTCATTCATAACTTCCATGAGCTAAGTGATACTTATTTGGCCGATCAGTTCATCGGGTCTTTACTGCAATTTTTTTCAGAAAAGGACGAAACGAAAGCGTGTCGAACCTACTCTCCCGATCACCTTTTAACCGTAGAGGGTGAACCTAACCAATTTCTCTGGTTTATTGTTGAAGGCGAAGTGGCTCTTTACAAGGCTGACGATTTAGGCATTCAAAGAGAAGTGGTAAGACACTCCAAAGGCAATATAGTCGGTGGTATGTCTTTTGTTACCGGTGAACTGTCTTTTTCTACAGCGATTACATTAAATACCACTAAAGTCATTAAATTGGATAAAGATGTATTCGCCCAAGTAATGCACTCAAACAGTGAGCTGCTTCCACTTTTCACCAATCTATTATTACGCCACTTTAACCGGCGACTTCAACGAAGCATCAACACTAAATTAGAACTGCAACAGACGTATGAGTCATTAGAAACCGCACATCAACAGTTAATAGAAAGAGAAAAAATGGCAATGTTGGGCCAACTGGTTGCTGGCGTTGCCCATGAGCTAAATAACCCTGTAGCCGCTATTTTGAGAGGAGCGGATACGTTAACCGCTAAAATCGATGAACTAATTCATTCACCGTTACCAACATCCCATCAAGAGTTAGGTGCAAACATTCTCAATGAATCTATGCAATCCAGGCCGATGTCAACCTCTGAAATTCGCCAGAAAACAAAATCCATATTAACAGAAATAAACGACAAACAATTAGCAAAGAAAATCGTTCAGCTCAACCTTCATCACGATATTAATGAAATCTTGCAACTCGGTAAGGAAACGGGAAACTTAGAAGAGACCATAAACGGTTTAAAAAAGTATCATGTCGCTGGCTCTACATTACGATCCATTCAAGTGTGTGCTAAACGCATTGCCGATATGGTAAAAAGCTTAAAAGGTTACGCAAGGCAAGATGATGAAACTATGCATGTCGTTGATCTCCATGAAGGTATAGAAGATACCCTGGTTATATTTGAAAATAGATTGAAACGTCATACAGTAATCAAAGAGTATCAACCACTCCCGGAAATCCTGTGCCTTTCAAATGCCCTTCAACAAGTCTGGACAAATTTAGTATCTAACGCCATAGATGCCTTTCCTGATAGTGGCGTTCTAACCGTAAGCACAGAACAAACTATTAAGAACGATTTGCATTACGCCAAAATCACTTTTAAGGACAATGGTTCCGGTATTCCTAAGGAACAACAAGACAAGATTTTTGAATTAAATTACACCACAAAAAAAGAAGGCAACTTTGGTCTGGGCATTGGACTCTCCGTTTGCCAACAAATATTATCCCAGCATAGTGGATGGATAGAGGTCGAATCCAGCCCTGACGAATTCACTAAGATGACAGTCTGGTTACCCTTTCAACCAGCAAACACTGTCGTAAATACGAATAAGGAAATACGATGAAAAAATACCTCATGCTCTGCGTTGACGATGAACGTGAAGTACTCGACAGTGTTATCCAAGACTTATCTGACTTTGAAGACAATTTTATTGTTGAAGGCGCTGAATCTGTCGCTGAAGCCAAAGAGGTCATCAATGAGTACGCCGAAGACGACATAAAGCTAGCATTAATATTGTGTGATCACATAATGCCAGAACAGACTGGTATCAGTTTTTTGATCGAATTAAATGAGCAAGAAGAAACTAAACCTGCTCGTAAACTGTTGTTAACGGGACAAGCTGATTTAGAAGCAACAGTTCAAGCGGTTAACAGCGCTAGCCTGGATTTCTATATAGCAAAACCTTGGAAAGGTGATGAGCTGGTAAATACTCTTACACAGCAATTGACACAATACATCATAGAAAACGAAACTGACCTAATGCCATGGGCTCGAATTTTAGATACTGAAAAGATTTTTAATGCGATCGCATCCAAAAGAAGTCAGTTTGGCGAATAAAAACATAAATTGTTATTTATTATAGTATTTTAATTGCTTATTATACTTGCTCGATATTCTTACCGGAATAGTAGACAGCTTACTATCACCACGGATTAACATAGAACATAGGTTTACTTTTATTATGCGTAAAACTCTTCTTGTTGCAGGCCTTGCACTTGCTTCTTGCTCTGCGTTTGCAGCCGATGCCCCAAATAGCCCTGCTGTAATGAGCAATTTCAGCTACGACTACGCTGAAGCACGTATCGGTATGGATCCAGTAACATTCGGTGGGGCAATTAGCAAATCTGTCCATCCGAACGCACACGCTATTATTCGTGTGGATTCGAAATTTGAAAATGACTACAACTTGGGTACTGGTTTTGGCTTTCATGCCCCTATCAACAACTGGGCCGATCTAACTGGTGAAATGTTATTGCGTGCCGTTGATGGCAAAAAATACAGTAACGAATTCGGTATGGAAATTAACCTTGGCATTCGTCAATGGCTTGGTCCGCAATTAGAAGTCGGCGGTCAAATAGGCTACGTTGATATTGATAGTAACGACGATACCGTTGGTTCTATATTTGCACGCTTTCACTCAACAGAGCTATTCTCTATAGGTGTTGAAGGAAAGATGAACGACTTCTACGGTGATCAGCTAATGTTCACTACACGATTTAAGTTCTAATACACCCAATACCAATCAATAAGAAACCGGGAAGATATAAACTCTACTCGGTTTTTTATTTTCGGCGTCTATTTTTCGGGTGATTTGGCGGGATGGCGGCAAGTAACGTCTTGGTATACTCCGCTTTTGGCGATTCAAAGATTTCTGAAACTGTACCTTCTTCAACAATTTTACCAAAAAACATCACCGCTACTCTATCTGAAACATGACGAACTACTGATAAGTCATGAGAAATAAAGATCATGGCAAGGTTCATTTCTTGCTGTAGCTTGAGTAGTAAGTTTAATATTTGGGCCTGAACAGAAACATCTAGAGCAGACACAGACTCATCACAGATCAACAACTTTGGCTTCAATGCTATTGCTCGTGCAATGCCTATTCGTTGCCTCTGCCCACCAGAGAATTCGTGAGGATATCGATTTATCGCTTCTTTAGATAACCCTACCTTCTCAAGTAATTCACCAACCCATACCTTACGTTCCTGTTTACTACCTACATTATGAATAATAAAAGGTTCTTCAATAATCATTCCAACGGTATGCCGCTGATTTAAAGACTCTAGCGGGTCCTGGAATATAATCTGAATTTCCTTTCTTAACGGTCTCATCTCCTTCACTGAATAGTGAGTAATGTCGGTACCCTGATAAACAATAGTGCCAGCGCTCGGTTCGTAGAGTTTTAAAATCGTCCTGCCCAGCGTACTTTTGCCACACCCAGACTCTCCCACCAGACCTAATGTTTCACCTCGACGAACAAAAAGTGAAACACCGTCTACTGCTTTTACTGAGTAGCCTTTTTTAAAGATGCCACCGCCGGAAGTAAAATGTTGCTTAAGATTGTCAACTCGAATAACTTCGTGCATGTAAGCTCTCTTCTAAAACTGCAATGATGGATCAATATCGATAATTTGCTTCGGTGAGTGCCTCAAATCAGGCATTAAACTAAGCAGTTTCTTCGTGTATGGATGCTTAGGATGGTCAAACAGGTCAAATACATCCGCGTGCTCTACAATTTTTCCGGCATACATGACTGCGACATCATCACAAATCTCAGCGACCACACCTAAGTCATGTGTGATGAAAATCATCGCCATTCCCGTCTCTTTCTGTAAATCCACCATCAAGTCAAGGATAGAAGCTTGAACGGTAACATCAAGCGCCGTGGTTGGCTCATCACAGATAAGAATGTCAGGTTTACATGCGAGGGCCATGGCAATCATCACCCTTTGTCGCATACCACCAGAAAGATTATGAGGATACTCATAGAGCCTTTTCTCCGGCTCAGGAATACGTACTTTTTCGAGCATTTCTATCGAATAATTAATTCGCTCACTCTTGTTTAGCTCTGGTCGATGCAAAACAAGAACTTCTTCCAATTGCTTCTTAATACTATGAACTGGATTAAGCGCTGTCATCGGGTCCTGAAAGATTATAGAAATGTGATTGCCTCTCATCGAGTACATTTTCTCGGTAGGAAGCGATAACAAATCAACACCACGATAGATAATTTCTCCCTTAACCACTCGCCCATATGGTTGAGGGAGCAACCCTAATATCGACATAGACGTAACACTCTTGCCGCACCCCGACTCCCCAACCAAACCAAGCGTTCGCCCCGCTTTTACATCAAAGGATACGCCATGAAGGACTTTCTCGACACCATCATCGGTTTCAAATTCGGTCTCTAATCCTTTAACACTTAATATGACATCATCAGTATCCATAACTTTCCAAATCAATACTTATAGGTATCGTTAATAATCGTAATTGCGTCAAAGGATATCCCTTTTTTCATTGCATCCTTAGTCTCTTTTTTCACTTCAGAATCTATCCAATACGTACCTAAATCGTATGGAGCGCCGATGCTAAATAACCCTTCTGTTTTTTTGGTCATTGGCTGAGCTGGAAACTTCATCCAACGCCAATAGGCCTCACGAGTGTATGGCACCATGTAGCCTGGAATAATGATGCTTTGCTCTGCTACGATTTTTTGAATCTGGCGTGACAGTACTTCACGTTTATCTCGGCTAAACTCTGTACGATACTCCATAACCAAATCGTCTAGCTCGGGCGTGCTAAAGTTAGTGAAGTTGTTGGTTTGATTTTTGTTTGCATTAGAGGAATGTAGATACTCCCAGTACTGAGGGGTATCCCCGCCCCCCATATTGTGAAAAGAAATATCATGTTTCTTCTCACTAACATATTTAAATGCTGATGAACCATCGATAAGGTTTAAGGTATATTCCAGCCCAGCCTTTTTAGCTTGCTCTTTTAGATAAGCCATTCGAGGTGTGTGATGTCGTGCAGAATAGGTAATAGCGAATGAGAGTCTTCTGCCTTCACTATTAACTCTTATTCCATCAGCACCAATCTGGTCAAACCCTGCCTTAGAAAAATAGTCGACTGCTTTCTGAGGTTCAAATGCCGGTGCCTGAATATCATTATTGGTAAATTCATCCTGCCCTACCCCCATACCATTGGGTTTTCTGACATAGTCACCTCGTAGAACATTGACGATCATTCCATCAAAATCAGTGGCGTAAGCAAGGCCTTTTCTCACATTAATATCATCTAAAGGCGTTTTGGCCGTATTCAGCCACATACCTCCAGCCCCTTGGGGAGTCTGGTTAAAGCCCCAGAACCGATGAATATAGCCTTTTTGATAAGGTTTAGTATTGGATTTTTCATGCCATAACTCAGGCAACACCAACCCGAAAGCATCCAACTCACCCTTTTCAAAGTGTTTTCGGGCGATATCATTATCCCTGTTCACCTGAATACGGATTTTCTCTACATTAAATCGATTTTTGAAATAGCGATTACTATAACCCCACCAATCCTTTCCGATATGTTTAAACGTTATCGAGCGTCCCTTTTTAACTTTATCTATGGAATATGCCCATGTTGTGGGTTCTATCTTAAAGTTATATTTCCGTACAAAGTTATCGTCAATACCATCGTTATTTTTGTCAGTGGAAGGCTTATAGAAATGTTTCGGTTTGGGGCTTAAACTCGTCCAGTTTAGCAAATCAACTTTATCTCTTGGCTCTGCTAGAGTCACCGAAATGGTATGATCATCGTACTTAGTAACACTGGTTAGTACTTTGCTATAAAATGTATTATACCAAGGCGCAACAATGTCTTTTGACCGCATCAAAGTTAAAACAAAAGTAAAATCATCGGCAGTCACTGGCTTACCATCAGACCATTTGGCTTTAGGGTTTAACCGATAATAAACCGTTTTATTATCTTCACTAAATGCCCATTCGGTCGCAATGCTTGGAATCCATTTTCCTGTGTTAGGGTGCTTTGAAAGAAGGCCGGGGTGCGCATCCATTAACCAAGAACGAAATGCCCCATTGGCATCCGGACCCACGGTTCTAAATGTTTGAGGAAAACTACTTATGTAAGTTCTAAATGTGCCACCAAAAATCGCTTTCTCTGAAGCAAAAAGCGGCTCATCAAGATTAGTTTCCCATACAAGATTTTCAGGTAACTGTGTATTCGCCCACACCGATAGAGATAAACCGGATAATACTAATCCCTTAATGATGTTATTAACTCTCATATATTCATCCTTGTCATATTAGAGCAGTGTCAACTCACCCTAACATTAGCTATATCGTGTAAATTTCTTCGGATCAAATGCGGCTCGAACAGCCTCCCCGATAAAAGTAACCATAACCAATACTGAAACAATAGCAGTAACCACTGAAGTTACTATCCACGGAGAGTCTAAGTTCGACTTTCCTTGTTGTAATAATTCCCCCCAACTCGGAGTCGGAGGCATAAGGCCTAAACCTAAATAGTCCAGCGCAGTCAGAGCGGTAATATTGCCAGCTATAGTAAATGGAGCCAACGTTACTATCATCACCATCGTATTTGGCAGGATATGTTTAAACAAAATTCTTGGCGTTGATGCTCCAATTGCTTTTGCAGCGAGAACATACTCTCGTGCCGACTCTTTGTAGGTCATGGTCCGCATGTACCAAGTCATACCCATCCAACCAAATAACACGTTTATTAATACAAAGAGTGTAAAAGTAGGTTGAATTATGGAAACCAGAATCATAATTACGTATAAAAATGGCACCATGGACCAAACTTCTATCACTCGCTGTACAATAAGATCGAACTTCCCTCCCCAGAAGCCCATTGCACAACCCACAGCCGTTCCTATTATGTAAGAAACAACCATTGTGATTAGGGCAAACCCCATCGCTATTCGAAACCCGTAGACTAATCTGGCCAAAATATCACGGCCAATGATATCGGTGCCAAGATAATGCATAGATTCGGCATCAGGAGGAGATGGAGGGTAATCGCCACTAAAATCTTGTTCATAAGGATTCCATGGAATGAGCGGTAACAAAACGAAATTATCTCCCTCTTCCTGGTTGAATTTTTCTTTTAGTTCTCGAAAATTAGCCTCTGAAGCATAGCCTAAACCAAAATCGTCACCGCGTCTGACATCACTAAACACGGGAAAACTGTATTCACCCTGATAACGAACAATAAGTGCCTTGTTATTAATAAATAGTTCAGCTACAAGTGACAAAACCAACAAGGTAGTAAGTATAATAAACGACCAATAACCTCGTTTTATCTGCTTAAAACGAGTTATTTTTTTATGAGTTAACGGATCAAATTTAAACATAATCATTGTCCAAACTTCACTCTGGGATCAACAAGAGCAACACACATATCGGACACAATATTCCCAACTAATAACATCATCGCATTAATCGCCACAATCCCCATTACAACAGGGTAATCACGTTCTACGATAGATTCATAGCCCAATAGGCCAATCCCATCAATATCAAAAATAACCTCGATTAAAAATGAACCTGTCATAAAGAATAACAAAGAGTTACCGAAATGACTTGCGACAGGTATCAGGCTATTTCTCAGCGCATGTTTTCGAACCGCATCTCGAAAGGGTAATCCTTTAGCTATTGCGGTTCGAATGTAATCTGCAGACAAATTCTCTAACAAATTGTTTTTCATTGTCATTGTCAAGGTAGCAAAGTCACCAATTAAATAACAAATAAGAGGCAAAACTGCATGCCAAAGAACGTCCTGTACTTGCTCGTAAAATGTCTCATAGTCATCGAAATCATCGCTTACAAAACCGCCCATGGGAAACCATTCTAAATTATAAGCAAACCATGTAATTAAAAGCACACCAACAACGTACCCAGGAAGGGCATAGCCAATAAAAATAACGACTGAAGATGCAGAATCAAAAAAAGATCCATGCTTTAGCGCCTTAAGGTAACCCAGTGGAATTGAAATAAAGTAAGCAATAAAGAATGTCATTCCGCCATAGAACAGTGATATGGGCAAACGCTCCGCAATCATATCGGTGACAGGTTCGTAATAACGAGTAGATTCACCAAAATCTAAAGACAGTAATTTCGTCAACCACTCCCAATACGCTGTCACTACAGGTTTATCCAACCCATAGAACTCGTTGAGCTGAGCTATTTGATCATCCGAAAGAGCTGAGCTTGCCCCAACATCACTGATTACTGCTGCCGTTTCATCGCTACTAAACTGCATGCTAGCGAGTATTCGCTCAACAGGTCCACCCGGAACAAGGCGGGTTATGGCAAATATTAGTATCGTGATGCCAATAAAAGTGGGAACAACCAGCGCCATCCTGCGCACAAAGTAATCAAGCACTAATGAAAACTCTCCAATTCCTTTTAACAGTTACTTAATGATTTGCATTATCTAATCATATAGTTAATAACTGTGATCGTGCCAGTTATTTGATAAAAATATCTGTAATATTCTCATGCTTGCCAGTATGCCCGTTCATTTTAAAAGCAAATTCATTATATTTAGGAAGTTCAGGGATAAAAAAACCTAGCGACGCGCTAGGTTTTAAAAGTATGTCGGTAGATTTTAGTTGTCTTCAAAAGTACATGCTGACAATAGGGCTTTTTTCCTTGGCTCCTGAAGAAGCGTCCAATGTATGCCATCTACGGCACCAGCAAATTTCCATAGCAGCCGTATATCAACATCTTTCCCATATTCATTTTGTACCAGTGAAAACACTTTTTCAGCACCAAATTCCATAAAAGTACTGACATCCTGAATGCCTGAACGCTTTACCATCCGCTCTAATGTTAATTGCATATTTGGTAGATCACGCAGTCGTCGGCTCTCTGATGATTTAAAAAAAGCACGTTGCTTTAATGAATATTGAATTGATTTGTTAATTATCGATTCTAAAACATCAACATGGTCACTTTCATAGATATGAGTGATATTGTAATAATTAACCGTTGCGATAGTTTGTTTTTTAACATGTCGATATTTTTCACATTTGAGTTTGGCGAACTCGTCATCCGACATTCCTCCCCCTCTGATAAATATCTTATTATCAACAACAAGTGCATACATAGCACGCTTGAAGAATATCCCGTATCCCCCGAACATTGATCTCTTTTGGTAGCTACCAAATTTTTTTACATAGTCATAAAAGTTGCAACAAACCATTCGGCACACTCCTTCAATTGAAGTAATAAAGTCAAGACCGATACGTAATATCAGTCGATTTAATACAGCGAAGTGAAAATTGAATTGGTTATATATTTTTTATAAGGCTATTAACTGCCTTTCATTTTATAATGATTACATATATGCAACAGCATCATAATACTTATTGGGTATAATTTTGGAAGACATTCAGCTATCTATTGCGTATCAACCGATTTTTTTGCGACGGATATCACCACCAACCTAATTTACTAATAAAATTTACACTTATTATTAATATTTGGTTACAAGCCAAACAGGAAAATAGTTGAGTTAACCGAGCCTATCTAATTAAATTCTATTGGTAGTCTTCGAATGGTAGAGGTACTATGGCGCATAGAAAGTTAGGAAGAATTATATGAATCATTTATCTTTTTATTGGCTTGCTGAAAATCGTCAGCAATTGCTGGAAAGCTTAGAGTCAGAATTTGCACAGCTGGTTGAACAATCAATAGCAACTGGTCGAATTACCCTACCCCCAATTCCTGACGTTGTATTAAAAATACAACAGCTATGTACAAAGGATGAAACTGGAATCCCTGACATCACCGAATGTCTGATTGAAGATCCAAGTTTAGCCGCCGTTGTTATTCGAGTCGCCAATTCTGTTGTCTTCAATCGAAGAAATATTACCTGTACTGATATCCAAAATGCCGTTTCCCGGTTAGGTATCATGCGGGTGAGAGATATTGTAACAGCACAAGCAATTGAGCAACTAAAACACTCTGCGAGTTTAGAAGAAGAATGTAGCAAAATATTGGTCAAGAGTGCAGCAACATCAAAAGAACTGGCAGCAACGATGGTACTGGTGACCCAGGAGATTTTGCGGCATTCAGAGGGGGAATATAACTACCTTGAAGTTGAAAAGTCTCTGCTTGTCGGTCTATTAGCTGACATTGGCCTGTACTGTCTCGTCAATGAGTATCATCTTTATTTAGATCGCGGAAACTATTTAAACTATGAATTGGCTTTGCAGATATTTAATGCTCGCTGTTCGGCTACAAGCGAATTGGTCTTAAAGCATTGGAAGTTTGATTCTGATTTCATTGAGGTTGCTATGAATCGCGAAATCAACGAGAATCGAGCAGAAATTACTTATCTAGATATTGCCCGAATGGCTCATCATCTTCTCATGTTTCGACGTAACGATGAGAATATTGATGATCATCAGGTAGAGTTAAATCACGTTGGCGCGGAAGCAATGTATGAATTAAGTAACTTGAACAAAAGGGACTTCAATTCACGCATAGGTGACGTGATCAGCGCTACAGGGTTGTAAATACATAACCGCCAACAATTACAGGCTTTAACATGTTTTCAGGGATGATTTTTATATTCGCCCCACTTTTTGTGGGGTATTTATTTTCTATATCCAATAAAAGATTACTCAATACAATAAATACATATACCTCCTATCTAGTGTATGTAATTTTATTTTTGATGGGACTTAGCTTAGCAGCACTGGATAATTTAGGAAGTAATCTACAAACCATACTGCTCTATACCGCCACGTTCTTTCTAATTATTGGTACTTGTAATCTTTCAGTATTGCCATTGATAGACAAAGCATTACCGCTGCAAACAGAACAATCCGGAAACAAGTTACCGCTCTCTGCGATGGCTTTAGAGTCGCTAAAATTAATTATAGTCGTTGGTTCTGGTTTGATCGTTGGATTAATGCTACCTATAGACTTAAGTTGGGTCGATACCGCAAGTGAATGGATACTATTTTTCCTACTGTTTTTAATCGGCATTCAATTGAGAAACAGTGGATTGACGCTTCGACAAATATTGCTTAACAAGCATGGTATGGTAATTGCCGTTGTGATAATTCTCTCTTCTTGGTGTGGTGGATTACTTGCGGCATTAGTGTTAGATATTCCATTGACCAAAGGGTTAGCAATGGCATCAGGTTTCGGCTGGTATTCTCTTTCTGGCATTTTAATGGGAGACGCATTTGGGCCAGTATTCGGTGGCGCTTCGTTCATGATTGAACTGTTAAGAGAACTCGTTGCTCTTGTTTTGATCCCTATGTTTATCCGAAAAATGCCGTGTAGCGCCATTGGCTACGCCGGGGCAACAGCTATGGACTTCACACTACCAGTCATTCAGACAACGGGGGGCGTCAAGTGTGTACCTATTGCTATCGTCAGTGGCTTTATTCTTAGTTTATTAGTACCTGTTTTCATGTTGTTTTTTGTTTCATTGAGCGTTTGACATCCCGATACTTAATAAGTTAAGTATAAGTCTGTTACGCGGCTCTCAGCACTAGAGTTAATAAATTGTTACTCTCGATACACAAAAATAACTAAATACCAAAGCCAGAAATTAGGTATAACACCATAATTATATTAAAGGATTCAAAATGAAGCGCCTTGTTCTTACGCTGCTATTATGTAGCGCTACGTCAGCCTCCTTTGCAGCCGACATACAGTGTCAAACTAAAAAATATGATGCTTATATCGATGCCTCACTTAACTGGTATCAGGACTTAATAAACCTGACCAGTCAACAATTCCCAGAGCTCAACGAAGTAGGTAACTGGTTCTATCAGGGGCGTAAGCACCATTTTGAACTCAATCGCGAAGCTGTAAAGTTCTACTTAGTCGAAGATAGCAGCAAAGTTGCAACTGAGCAGCCTGTAGAGGGCTGGTTAAAACTTGAGCAAAAAGATATAAAAACATTAGCTTCACGCTCGGATAACTTGGGCAAGTTAGCCTCTGAGAGCTTCTCTGATCGCCAATCTGCACCACATCCAAAAAACTATGAATTACGCTCTGCATTTGCAGATTTACTCAGCCACCCCAATAAAATTGATGGCGCTTTAAAAAAGTACAACCAAGCTATTACGGTCGCTGAGCAAATTAGTTGTCCATAGTTATCGCCTCTTATTTATTGGTCATGACTATTTCTAAAAATGAGATTACCGAATTAAAACGGGACATCGCTCCCGTTTTCGTTTAAATTGACCTGCTCGAAATCGTGTATTTAGTAACAAAATTTATTTATGGTATCGGAAAATAAAACAGCGGATGTTAGCTTCGAAAGTCTACTTCGAATCTTTACAGTCCCAGAAGACCCAAGCTCTGCATTATCGAAAATTGAAGATGGACTTTCGAGAAATCTAAATGAGTTTTTAAGAGAACATATTGTTGCCGAAGAAAAACCGCTCAAGGAGATAGAGAAAGACTTCTCCAATGCCGTTATTCCAGAGCAGCCAGCTTTTGTTTCCGATCATACGCAACATCTGCTCGACACATTGGTTTCACATTCAGTTCATACCTCTGCCCCTAGCTTTATTGGCCATATGACGTCTGCATTACCTTATTTTTTGATGCCGTTGTCTAAGATCATGATTGCTTTAAATCAAAACTTAGTAAAAATTGAAACATCTAAAGCATTTACGCCATTAGAGCGACAGGTATTAGGTATGTTACATCGCCTGATCTACGATCAGGACAATGACTTTTATGCTAAATGGATGCACAGCGCAAACCATTCTCTTGGCGCATTTTGTTCCGGTGGTACTATCGCCAACATAACGGCACTTTGGGTAGCAAGAAATAATGCATTAAAAGCTGATGAGAAATTTACAGGTGTTCAAAATGAAGGCCTGTTTAAAGCGATGAAATATTATGGCTACGAAGGCTTAGCCATTTTAGTCTCTGAACGCGGGCACTACTCCCTGAAAAAAGCTGCCAGCGTACTTGGCGTTGGTCAAGACTCATTAGTGCCAGTTAAAACTGATGGTCACAACCGAATTTGTACCAAAGATCTTGAACTAAAAATCGCACAATTAAAACAACAGAACATTAAGCCATTTGCCATTATTGGCGTAGCAGGAACGACAGAGACTGGTAGCATTGATCCGATTCAAGAGATAGCAGAAATCAGCCAACGCGAAGGCTGTCACTTTCATGTTGATGCGGCCTGGGGCGGGGCGACATTAATGTCTCAAAACCATCGACACTTGCTTAATGGCATTGAATTGGCCGACTCTGTCACCATAGATGCCCATAAACAGCTCTACATCCCTATGGGTGCTGGTATGGTATTGTTTAAAAACCCAGACGATATGAAAGCCATTGAGCATCATGCTGAATATATATTACGCAAAGGCTCTAAAGACTTAGGCAGCCATAGCCTAGAAGGGTCCAGATCCGGTATGGCGATGCTCGTATATTCCAGCATGCATATTATCAGCAGACCAGGCTATGAGCTTCTCATTGATCAAAGCATTGAGAAAACAAAATATTTCGCCAACCTCATAAAAAAGCAAGAAGACTTTGAGCTAATCTCTGAACCCGAGTTATGCTTGCTTACTTATAGATATGTACCAACAGAAGCTAAACAAGCCTTAATTAAAGCTGTTCCCGAACAACAGAAAAAACTGTTACGTCTGCTCAATGAATTAACCAAATATGTTCAGAAGAAACAGCGTGAAACTGGACGTTCTTTCGTTTCCAGAACACGCTTAAATCCTCCACAGTGGCAATATAGGGATACGATAGTTTTTCGAGTAGTACTCGCAAATCCTTTAACCACTACTGATATCCTTAAATCTGTACTCAATGAGCAGAGAGAAATTGCTAAGGGCAGTAAATCTTTGATCAATGAAATACTAAAACTTAGCCTTAAAATTTTAGATTCGTGATACTCAAATTGCTTTCAAAACTGAAATTTTCTTTCTGAATTTTGTAACTGACAAGTCAGCATCCAGCAAAAATTGACAATTATTTTGCTGGTCAAGCATGAGATTAGTTTCAAAACTGAAATTTAGTTTGAACTTTGTCATGTTCTAGCCATTAAATTGCCATTTTAATCTGCTTTTGTTTCTGTGGATAAGAAGGATGGGTTTATACTGAGTCTAAAGTTGCAGGTTTATAGAATTGCATCAAATACAAGAGACCATAATAAATGGCATGTAGGCAATTCATAATGAACTCATTAGATGTACTAACTTATTAGTAATTATTATGAATACATTAGAAAAGATTCAAAAAAGTTTAGAGAATTTTAGCAAATCAGAACGTAAAGTTGCTGAAGTAATTATGGCGTCCCCCCAAACGGCCATTCACTCTAGTATTGCCACATTGGCAAAAATGGCGGATGTTAGCGAACCAACAGTTAACCGGTTTTGTCGCCGACTTGACACCAAAGGTTTCCCGGACTTTAAGCTTCATTTAGCTCAAAGCCTTGCCAATGGCACACCTTACGTAAACAGAAATGTTGAAGAAGATGACGGGCCTGACGCCTACACTCATAAGATATTTGAATCTACAATGGCATGTTTAGATGTAGCCAAAAATAGCTTAGACTCCATGCAAATAAATCGAGCAGTAGATCTACTGACTCAGGCCAAAAGAATTTCATTCTTTGGTCTTGGTGCATCTTCTGCTGTGGCTAAAGACGCACAAAATAAATTTATTCGCTTCAATATCCCTATTGCTTGTTTTGAAGATATTGTTATGCAGCGGATGAGTTGCATTAATTGTACTGACAATGATGTTGTTGTGCTTATTTCCCATACTGGTAGAACCAAAAGTATGGTTGAAGTGGCACACTTAGCCAGAGAAAATGGCGCGACCGTAATTGCTGTTACCGCAAAAGACTCTCCTTTAGATAAAGCGGCATCATTATCTATTACGCTCGATGTTCCTGAAGATACCGATGTATATATGCCAATGGCTAGTCGAGTCGTTCAGATGACAGTTATTGATGTATTAGCAACTGGATTCACCTTACGTAGGGGTTCTAGGTTCAGAGACAATTTAAAGCGTGTTAAAGACGCATTGAAAGACTCTCGTTACGACAAAATCAATCAATACTAAATTTTATTAATTAAGAAACGGAGCATCAAGCTCCGTTTTTTTAATTTGATGTTTGTTTTTCATCTTGATTGAAACCGAACTCATTGATTTGTACTCTCGCATCTACCTCAACTGCACCACTACTTTCTGCACTATCGTTACAATCACAAACCTGTTCTAGAATATGCACTAGACGCGCCTCATTTAAAGGCAATGGGTTTCCTCGTATCGATACTGACTGCATTGCATCAAGTGCCACTTTATTAAAGGAAGTAAGACAGATACCAAATTCGCCTAAGTCTGGTAATAATAGTCGTTCAAGTGTCATCTGAATCCAAGCTACGCTCTCTCTGTAACTTGCTTGAGCATTACCTGTGAGTATTCTCGCTATTTTTGCGTATCGATTTAATATATCGTCACGCTGAGCTAACTCGGCAGATCGAATATTTTCTTCCATCACAAACGGAGCAAGTCGTGCAGCTATAATACTGTGTGGTGCGTTTAGCTTCCCACCTAATGACGATGCAAGCCCGTGAGCAGCCCCAAGTTTAGCATTACTAATTGCCATCCCACCTAGCATTGCTGAAAACGCCAAATCTGACCTAGCACCCACATCATCAATGTTAATACGTTGCTTTTTAATCGCTTTGATTAACCGTCTTAAACCTTCTTCACAAATCATATCTGTCAGAGGGTTAGGCTCACCACAGACATACGCTTCCATTAAATGGGTAAATGTCTCCATTGCACTGCGGTTAGTAATGTCCTCCGGTGTATTGTATGTAAGCGTCGGATCGATGATCGCCACATCAGGAAGAATATCAGCAGACCTTAGACTCACTTTTACTCTATCCTGCCCTGAACGGAGTACGGCTTTATTAGTTACTTCAGATCCAGTACTTGCTGTGGTTGGAATCGCTATAAACGGTAAAGGTTTCGTTTTTAAAGGGACGCTTCTCCCCACTACTTCTACATAGTCATACACATTGCCTTGATTTGGAATAATACCAGCCAAAGCCTTACCCAAATCAATTGCACTCCCTCCCCCAATGGCCACCACCATATCCGGCTTAAAACGCCTGCCTACAATAGCTGTCTCCTCTATCATAGTGATATGGGGTTCACCAGAGATAGATACATGTTGATAGCGCATTCGCTGTTGGTTTAAATACGTCAATATCGGTTCTGCTCGACGTGTATTCTTCCCTGTCACTAGCAAAACACTATAACCATACTGATTTAACATAGATAACGACGAATTTAGAGCTCCCTCACCAAATACTATCTTAGTCGATGTCATAAATTGAAACATACAATCCCCTATTAATAGTCACTTCGAAATAGGTTGCTCTTGTTGAGTGAGAGAGTTATTGATTTAGTACAACACAAACTAACTCTTTTCAATTCAAGTATAAAAGTTTGGATTTGTTCACACTGCTAGAGAATAGTTGTTTATACGCATCAACCCAATGATTCCTCTAGCTATATTCAGATACTCCATCAGAGTAATTCAATAAAACTAACGCTCCAGTTTTTATCAGAATAGGTTTCACCTATCAGATCCAGTGGTTATTCAAGCTTTATTTTCTTATTCGCTTAAGGCATAGTTACCGCATTAGAAACAAGAGCGTATTTGTTATAATCCACCAACAAATCGTTCATCCAATGACAGAGTTTAGGAGAAGGTTAATGTTTGTCGTTATTTTTGGTCGTCCAGGTTGCCCATTTTGTGTTAGAGCGAAAGACATCGCTGAGTCACTAAAAGAAAAACGTGAAGACTTCAATTATCGTTATGTTGATATCCATGCAGAGGGTATTAGCAAAGGTGACCTTGAAAAAACAGTTGGTAAGCCAGTAGAAACAGTACCTCAAATTTTTGTCGACCAAGATCATGTTGGTGGTTGTACCGAATTTGAAGCTTATGCAAAAACAAACTTAGAATTATATTAAACGATAATTTCTAACCAGTTGATTAGCCTGTAATAGTAAACTCACATTTCGATGTGAATCCTTTCCAATTACAGGCTTTTTTATATTTAAAAATTGATTTTTTCCTTATTTTCCCCCTGTAATCAGATACAATCCAATCTACACTTTTCCTTTCCATCACTAGAAGTTTTAGAGCTAAAAACTGTGAATATTGATGTCGCTACCATCCTGGAGCAAAACCCTATTTTGCTCATTTTCGTCGTTCTCGCAATTGGCCTTGCCGTAGGTAAAATTCGATTTGGCAATTTTCAACTAGGAAACTCCATTGGTGTGCTCTTAACTGCATTGTTTATGGGTAACATTGGCTTTTCATTCAGTTATGAAGCGTTAACCATAGGATTCATGTTATTTATCTATTGTGTTGGAATTGAAGCTGGCCCCAACTTTTTTGGCATTTTCTTTCGGGACGGCAAACATTACTTTCTCTTGAGTTTAATTGTTCTGGTCTCCGCAATTTCTCTAACCTACTTTACCAGCCATCACTTAGGCCTTGATTTTGGTTTATCTGCTGGGGTAATGGCCGGAGCTCTGACAGCAACACCTATTCTTGTTGGTGCACAAGATGCGTTAAGTTCTGGGCTAGCCACACTACCCCGAAATATGGAAATGAATATGGTAAGACAGAACCTTTCTGTCGGATATGCTCTGTCCTACCTAATAGGCCTGATTAGCATGATACTCTTTGCCAAACTTTTGCCTAAACTTCAAAAAGAAGACCTGCATGACAGCGCTGAAAAAATAGCTATAGAGCGCGGTATTGGAAATGCTGGGCAACGAAAAGTCTACCTGCCTATCATCCGCGCCTATCGCGTTGGCCAGGAGCTTATTAACTGGATAGATGGAAAAAACTTGAGAGAGTTAGGTATTTATCGCCAGACCGGATGTTATATTGAACGAATTCGTCGTAACGGTATTCTGGCCCATCCAGACGGCGACGCTATCTTGCAAGAGGGTGACGAGATAGCCTTAGTTGGCTTCCCGGACAGTCACGCGCGGCTCGACCCCAGTTTCCGTAACGGTAAGGAAGTCTTTGACCGAAACCTACTGGACTTAAGAATTGTCGAAGAAGAAATTGTGGTTAAGAGCGACAGCATTGCTGGAAAAAAATTATCCGACCTTAACCTTTCTGAATACGGCTGTTTCTTAAACCGAGTTGTCAGGGCTCAAATCGAGATGCCAATGGATCTCAATATCATGCTTGCCAAAGGCGATGTACTGCAAGTTAGTGGTGAAAAGAGCCGCGTCATGGGTCTTGCTGAACGAATTGGTTTTATTTCAATTCACAGTCAAATGGCCGATTTACTCGCCTTCTGCAGTTTTTTTATTCTTGGAATATTGTTTGGCCTTGTCACAATGACGTTTGGTCAGGTGACCTTTGGTCTAGGAAATGCCGTTGGTTTACTATTAGCCGGAATTACCCTTGGTTTTTTAAGAGCAAATCATCCTACCTTTGGTTATGTACCTCAGGGGGCTTTGAATATGGTTAAAGATCTTGGTTTAATGATCTTCATGGTTGGCATTGGTTTAAGTGCAGGAGGGAACTTCTTCACTTATATGGGTGAAGTCGGACCTCAAATTATTATCATAAGCTTGATTGTCAGCGTTGTACCCGTAGCATTAGCTTATATAGTTGGCGCTTATGTTTTTAAGATGAACAGAGCCTTACTGTTTGGTGCCATCATCGGTGCACGAACTTGCGCTCCAGCAATGGATATTGTTAACGAATATGCCCGTTCTACAATCCCGGCACTGGGTTATGCTGGTACTTACGCTATCGCAAACATCTTAATGACATTAGCG
>ASRM01000041.1_pt1 | contig 24663 bp, 19 predicted proteins | sample 693238 | NCBI WGS metagenome assembly ASRM01 (sample SAMN02169242, study PRJNA158439) | bioreactor metagenome | isolation source: day 74 sample from continuous culture bioreactor inoculated with sediment... | place: Germany: Bremen
GTACAACAGCCACTTCATTGGATTAATTCATGTCAGGCTGGCCCTCTTGGCTGGACAATGCCAGCAGCTATTGGTGTCGCAAAAGCGGATCCAACAAAACCTGTCGTCGCTATTTCTGGTGATTATGATTTCCAATTCATGCTAGAAGAATTGGCCGTCGCTGCACAACATAAGATTCCTTATATCCATGTTCTTGTTAACAACGCTTATCTCGGTTTGATTCGAATGTCACAAATGGCATTCAAGATAGATTATTGCCTGGATTTGTCATTCGAAAATGTCAACTGTCCGGAGAATAATGGCTATGGCGTCGATCACGTCGCAGTTGTTCAGGGTTTAGGATGTAAAGCCATTCGTGTATTCGATCCTGAAGAGATTGGTCCTGCCCTTGAAGAAGCCAAATTACTTCGTGACAAATATCAAGTGCCAGTGGTCGTTGAAGTGATTGTTGACCGAAAGACAAATGTTTCTATGGGCCCCGATCTGGACAAAGTAAATGAGTGGGAAGACGTTATTGATCTTAAATAACGGTTCTTGTCTTAAGCCTTTTTAAGGAGTTTTTTATTATGCCAAAGTTAGCAGCGAATCTATCAATGCTATTTACTGAACTTGACTTTATGGCGCGCTTTGAAGCGGCCGCAAAGGCAGGCTTCAAAGGGGTGGAATACCTATTCCCTTACGACTTTTCATCAGAAGAGATTAAAGCAGAGCTGGACAAAAATGGTCTGACACAAGTTTTATTTAATTTGCCAGCAGGTGATTGGGCGAAAGGCGAGCGTGGAATTGCATGTTTGCCGGATCGCGTAGAGGAGTTCCGTCTCGGTGTTGATACAGCGATTGATTATGCCAAAAAACTGGGGTGCAAACAGGTTAACTGTTTATCTGGAATTATGCCTGAAGGCTTAATGATGGACATCGCGGAGCAAACATTGATCGAGAATCTAAAATACGCTGCAGACAAATTGCACGCGGTAAACATCCGCTTCGTGGTTGAGGCCATTAATACTCAGGATATGCCGGGTTTCTGTGTAAGCACAACATCGCAAGCACTACGTATTATCGAAAGTGTTGGCAGCGATAACCTGAGCTTTCAATATGACATTTACCACATGCAGATAATGGAAGGCAACCTTGCAAGAACGCTGAGTGACAATCTTGCTTCCATTGGTCATGTGCAATTGGCTGATAACCCAGGACGCCATGAACCAGGTACAGGTGAGATCAACTACGGTTTCTTATTTAAGCATTTAGATAACATTGGATATCAAGGTTGGGTTGGTTGTGAATACGTCCCTGCGAACGGCACTGTAGCGGGTTTGACTTGGTTAAAAGAATATAACTTAGTATAAGTTTTTGGAGTTTAAGAATATGAATATTGGATTTATTGGTACGGGCATCATGGGCAAGCCTATGGCGAAAAATCTTCAGGATGCTGGTTATACGTTGTATTTTACTGAGCATTTTGAAGCAGCTCCTGCTGACTTAATTGGTGAGAAAGGTATTGCCTGTCCAACACCCGCAGCAGTGGCTGAAGCAGCCGACATCATTGTCATTATGGTTCCGGATACGCCTCAGGTAGAAGATGTACTATTTAACGATATTGGTATAGAAAAAGGGCTAAGCGAAAACAAAATCGTTGTAGATATGAGTTCAATCTCACCTATCGCTACAAAAGAATTTGCCAAACGTGTTGAAGAAAAAGGTGCGTGGTATCTGGATGCTCCAGTATCAGGTGGCGAAGTAGGAGCAGTTGCAGGAACGTTGTCTATCATGGTTGGTGGTCGTCAGGAAAGTTTCGACAAGGTAAAGCCGCTGTTTGAAGTAATGGGTAAAAATATCACGCTTGTTGGTGGAAACGGCGATGGTCAAACTTGTAAAGTGGCGAACCAAATCATCGTTGCATTGAATATTGAAGCGGTATCCGAAGCCTTGGTATTTGCTTCTAAAGCGGGCGCGAATCCAGCTAAGATCCGTGAAGCACTTATGGGCGGATTTGCTTCTTCCAAGATTTTGGAAGTGCATGGTGAGCGTATGGTTAAAGGCACGTTTGATCCTGGTTTTAGAATCTCACTGCATCAAAAAGACCTGAATTTGGCGTTAGAAGGCGCGCGAGCACTAAACATTAATTTACCTAATACGGCAACAGCTCAAGAACTGTTTAATACTTGTGCAGCGTTAGATGGCTCAAACTGGGACCATTCAGCGATGATCAAAGCTATTGAGCACATGAGCAATCATTCCATCAGAGACTAACCCCTCGATTTTGGGCTGATGGTTCTCCGGCCTCAGCCCCTTTTTATTTTAAAACGTCAGATAAAGGATCTCTCTACATGAAAGTCGTAATCGCACCGGATTCATTCAAAGACAGCCTCACAGCAAAGCAAGTCGCTAACGCGATTGCTGAAGGATTGTTGGAAGTAATGCCTGATATTGAATATTGTTGTATTCCTGTAGCGGACGGTGGTGAAGGTACGATGGACGCGCTAGTGGATTCGACTGGTGGAAGCCGTCATAACGTTTTAGTCACTGGACCATTGCAAACGAAAGTTATGGCTCAGTTCGGAATTTTAGGTGATGGCACAACGGCTATTATCGAAATGGCATGTGCTTCAGGTATTGAACTTGTGCCTTTGAATAAACGTAACCCTATGGTCACTACCAGTTACGGAACGGGTGAGTTAATTACAGCCGCTCTGGCTAAAAATGTAAAAAAAATCATTGTTGCCATTGGTGGTAGTGCTACCAACGATGGTGGTGTTGGGATGATGATGGCATTGGGGGCAAAGTTTCTAAACGAAAATGGCGAATCAATCTGTCTTGGTGGCCAAGGACTTGAAGAGATATCCACCATAGATATTAGTCAGTTAGAGCCAAGGCTTAATCAGGTGGAATTTGTTTGTGCTTGTGATGTGGATAATCCACTGACTGGAGAGAAAGGAGCCAGTGCCATATTTGGACCTCAAAAAGGCGCGACACCAGACCTTGTTGAACAGCTAGATCAAGCCATGAAAAATTACGCCAGGTGTATCAAAAATCAAATTGGCAAAGAAGTGGAATTTGTTCCTGGGTCGGGCGCTGCAGGCGGTATGGGAGCGGCGTTACTGGCTTTCTTAAATGCAGAACTAAAACCGGGCATTGATATCGTATTGGACGCAGTAGAGCTCAAAAAACATCTTAAAGGTGCGGATTTGGTGATCACTGGTGAAGGTCGAATTGACGGTCAAACCATTCATGGAAAAACACCTGTTGGTGTTTCACGCCTTGCTCAATTAAAAGGAATCCCCACTATCGCCATTGCTGGTGCATTAGGTGATGGTTGTAGCAGCTTGCGAAGTGCTGGCATTGCTGGTTGCTTCTCGGTATTGAGTACCCCTTGTTCACTAGAGGATGCTTTAGAGCATGCAGAGCGCAACGTCAGGCTGACCGCACAGAACTTATCTGGTGTTATTGATGCGCTCTATAGATGTTAATTGGAGATGCATGTTTCAATATGAATCGAAGTTATTGGTGATGAAGATAATGCTAACTATCAATACCGACGTCTCATTTTGAAACATTTGTAGCACACACTTTACAGCGTTTGTTATGAGTCAAAGACGGCTTAGATAAAATTGTATAGTTTCGCCTTCTAAAATGATAAAGCGGTTATCAATCGTTAAAGTATTCAGGGTTATTTGAGAGGTATTGTTAACATGGAGCAACTTGTGGTCGAAGAGAGATTATCAGAGTGTCAGACTCGTTGGGACTTTTTTCAAAAGCACCATTGGGTGGCACCACAATTCTCAAGCTCTCCTATATTAGAGTCTTGGGAACGTTGCCTTCGCCAAAGTAATCCATATGAATGGTTAAAGCCGCATATTGCCTCCGGTACTACTTTACAATCTTTCCTGAAGAGAAACTTGGCCGCTACTTGTATCGCTGAAGCAGTATTAGAGGATGCATACCAATTTTTGGAGTCTCGTCGTTGTTGTATGCTGGTTACCGACGAGACAGGTTGCACCATGTCTATTATCGGTAGTCAGGATCTCGTAGATGAACTGCGAACGCTCGGAATTCGTAAAGGCGCATTTTGGAGTGAAGGCCGCCTTGGCACAAATGCAATTAATCTTAGTTTACATACTCACGAAACGACTTCTCTATTCGCAGCACAACATTTTAATATTAAATTGCATAGCTATAGTTGCCATGCATCTCCGGTATTCGATGAAGAAGGAAGGGCGCGAGCGGCATTAATGTTATTTACCTTAGTCGAAGACCATAAAGACTCTGATGCGGCGTTGGTGAACTCTTGTGCAAAAGAAGTGGCAAGCCAGCTGCTGATAGATAAAACATTAACGGAATCTAACCAAATTCTTTGTCAACGAAACGCTGTATTAGAGTGTATGGATGATGGGGTTATTTCTTGGGATAAAGATGAACGAATCACCTTCGTTAACCAAGTCGCTTCTGAGAAACTAAAACTTAAGAAAAACCAGGTTCTATATAAAGCACTTTGCGAAGTTCTCACGCTTCCTCCTGCGCTCAAAAATGGATTGGAAAACAGGCAAAAACTCTCTCATCTGGATGTAATTGTTGAATGTCAGAGTGATTTTGTCGAACTTTTGGTGACTTTAAGGCCATTGAGTGACGGCGGTTGTTTGCTGTTTATTCATCCTCTGGAAGAGATACGTCGAATTGCACAAAGACAGCTAGGCGCTAACGCCGATCTGAGTTTTGACTCATTAGTCGCTAAGTCGAAGAAAATGAAACAGGTGATTACCTTAGCTAAAAGAGCCGCTAAAGTGAAAGACCCTGTTCTATTGCGGGGAGAAAGTGGAGTTGGTAAAGGCCAGATAGCAATGGCTCTGCATAATCATAGCCAATTTAGTGAGGGGCCATTTTTAACCGTTAACTGCAAAAGTATTGCACCGGAAAACATGCTTAGAACCCTTTTTGGTACTGATGATGGCGAGGGTGTTGCTTCTAAGATTGAGTTAGTTAATGGCGGGACACTTTATCTGGAGCAGGTAGAGTATTTATCCAGCGAAGCCCAGTCTGCACTGCTGCAGACCTTGAAGACAAATATCCTGGTTCGTGACAATAGCAGTCGCATGATCCCGGTTAATTTTCAGTTGATTACCAGTACACATGCAGATTTAGAACAATACGTTAGCAAGCAAAATTTCCGCAGGCAGCTTTATTACGCTATTGGTGCTATTGAGCTTATGGTTCCGGCATTGCGTCAACGTAAAGACGATATACCCGACTTTATAGACAGACAAATGCGTCGAATGAAAAAACGGTTTGGTGATGAAATCACCATGTCGGATGAAGCTAAGGATATTTTATGTGGGTACTCATGGCCGGGTAATATTGCAGAGCTACAAAATAAGGTAGAAAAGATAGTTTTAAATCGTCGCAGAAATCTGATCGATATAGATGATTTACCAGCCCAGCTATTAAATAATAAAGTCGAAAATGAATCGAATCAGTGGGACTCTTCTATTCAGAGCCTAGAGGCTATTGAACGTAGAGCGATCAAAGAAGCTTGGGAAGTCTTTGATGGAAGAATAAATGATATTGCGGCGGCACTAAAGATAGGTCGAACCACACTTTGGCGGAAGCTAAAAAAGTATGAAATCAATAAAGAAGATAATGAGTACTCGGACGTAAGTTAGCAGTGCCTATTCCTTATTAATGATTGAAGACTATGCTACATAGCAAATCTTCAATCGCTTGTTATTAAATTATCCAGAGCTGAGGTCGATTACGGCTTTGCCATTTCAACGATAATAAAGTGTGTTTTACTGCCAGATGACGAGAAGGTAAGCGTATCAGGCTGATTGATTTCCAGAGAATCTCTTGTGTCTAATTCCGCATAGCCTTCAATAGAAACTGCCCCTTCAATGCAATTGATATACGCCTGTCTATTTGGTGCAAGAGTAAACTCAACTTGCGCCTCTCTATCTGTTATTTCAGATACATATATATTTGCATCTGAGTTGATGTAGAGGGGAACATGCTCCTTGTTGAAAGGGTTACCTACGATATGCAATAGCTGATTTTCCCTTTCCGCTGGTTCAAACTTTTTGTTGGTATAGCGGACTTCACCTCCGGCATAAGGCGGCAAAATCCAAATCTGTAATATCCGACATGCTTCTTCACCAAGGTTTTTCTCTGAATGCCAGACACCAGACCCCGCCGAAATAGCCTGTACATGCCCAGGACCAATGGTTTCTTGTTGTTTGGTGAGATTGTCCCAATGAGTTAATTCTCCCGCGACAATATAACTGACAATCTGCATATCTTTATGCGGGTGTTTATCAAAGCCAGTATGAGGGACAATTGCATCATCGTTTAGAACTCGTAGTAAACCGAAGTTCATATTGGTTGGGTCGTAATAGTTGGCAAATGAGAAATGAAAGTAAGTGTCCGAAGGATGCATATTACTGTTTGGTAAATAGTGGAGATCACTAGACTTTTTAACTCGAAAATTTTGATTCATGGTAAATCTCCCGCTACATTATGGTTACACTTCGAATGATTTGATTATGCTACCTATAATAAACACTGTCCTGCATAATTAATAACGATGAAAACTGATAAATTAATTCAAACTGGCTGAACTATGGCGAATCCAATTACATTAGATGCATTAAGAATTCTGGATGCAATAGATAGAAAAAAGAGCTTTGCGGCGGCGGCGGATGAACTATTTAGAGTTCCCTCTGCTGTATCATATACAGTAAAAAAATTAGAAGAGGACTTGGGGGTTATCATTTTTGATAGGACCAAGCGAAAGGCTGAGTTTACCTCTACTGGCGTATTGTTACTCAATCAAGGGCGATTAATATTGCAGGCAACAGAAGAGCTTTCCCATCGGGTAGTACAGGTAGAAAAAGGATGGGAGTTAGAGTTTCGTATCTGCATAGATAATATTTTAGTTTTTGACCCAATTTATGAACTCATTCAGAAATTTCAATCAGAGTATCCTCATGTAGAAATTAAACTCATTGAAGAAACGATGGGTGGGAATTGGGATGCTATTGAATCTGGACGATGTGACCTCGTCATTGGTGTGCCTGGAGATCCTATTAGTAATAAATACACGTGTATGGAAATTGGAGATGTGGAGTTTCTGTTCGCTGTCTCAAGAACTCACCCATTAACTCAATTACCAACCCCTATTTCTCTTGAGCAAATAAAACAGTATCCGTCGATTGTGGTTGCTGACAGCTCACGGTCGCTACCGCCGCGGTCAGCGCGAATTCTAGAGGGGCAGCGTCGAATTACGGTTCCCAGTGTTGAGAAAAAGATTAATGCGCAAATGCTTGGGTTAGGTGTCGGTTATATTCCATTGCACCGTATTGAACAAGAGTTGCAAACCGGTCAATTAGTAGCTCTTGAAGTACAGTCGGCAGAAAGCCGGACTAGCCCGATCAATATTGCTTGGGATAAGTGCAATCAAGGAAAAGCACTGAAGTGGTTTGTTAGCCATTTAGAAACGATGGATAGACACCGCTTAATTACCTCTTAGCGTTTTGAATGCATTATTTAGGTTAACAATATGTAAAAAATGACACATTTGCATAATGTTTATGTGTCATTTTCCACCCATAACTATCAGAGTGTTGAGCGCGAATGCACTGTCACCACTCGCTTGATCCAGTAAAAACAAGGCTTGTAAACGAAATGTTATGAGTTGGCCTGCTAATTGCCTTATGAAGTATATACAGCGTCCAAAGACGGGCCTGTTTTATAAATACGGAGAAAGACAATATGTTCAAGCCACTGACCCTACTATCAGTATCTGCTATTGCACTAACAAGTTTTAACGCCGCGGCAAACTGTGACCCTGGTGAATTAGTTATTAAATTCAGCCATGTAACAAATGCAGATAAACACCCTAAAGGTATTGCTGCTTCATTGCTGGAAAACCGTGTTAACGAAGAGATGAACGGTAAAGCTTGTATGCAGGTTTTTCCAAACTCGACCCTTTATGATGATGATAAAGTTTTAGAAGCGCTTTTGAATGGAGACGTTCAAATGGCTGCACCTTCACTATCTAAATTTGAGAAAATCACTAAGAAATATCGTATTTTCGACCTTCCTTTCTTGTTTGAAGATGTAGATGCTGTTGACCGATTCCAAAATTCGGAATCTGGAGAGAAACTGAAAAATGCAATGAAGCGCCGTGGCCTGAAAGGTTTGGCATTTTGGCACAATGGCATGAAACAGATGTCTGCCAACAAACCGCTTCTTAATCCTGAAGATGCAAGTGGCCTTAAATTCCGTGTTCAGGCGTCTGACGTACTCGTTGCTCAGTTTGAACAACTTGGTGCGAACCCACAAAAGATGTCATTTAAAGAAGTATATGGTGGCTTACAAACCAAGGTAATCGATGGACAGGAAAATACCTGGTCGAATATCTATGGTAAGAAGTTCTTTGAAGTTCAAGACGGCGTCACTGAAACGAACCACGGTATTTTGGATTATTTGGTCGTAACGTCTAACGGTTTCTGGGATGGATTACCTAATGATGTGCGTGATCAACTGGCAACCATCGTTAAAGAAGTAACTAATACGCGAAACTCTGAATCTTCTAAAGTGAACAACAATAACAAACAAAATATCATCGATGCCGGCGGTGTTGTACGTACCCTTACGCCTGAGCAACGTCAAGCTTGGGTAACTGCGCTAAAACCAGTGTGGAAGAAGTTTGAAAAAGACATTGGTTCTGAGCTTATCGAAGCAGCAATGGCTTCAAACAAGTAATTACCGCTAATCAAGCATGGGTAGGAATCTACCCATGCCAATTTAATAACTATAAGCGGGAGTATTCTGATGGAACAATCATTTATTTCTAAAGTAGGAAAAATCACGGATCTTTTTGAAGAAACGCTGATCGCCTTTTTCTTAGGTGCAATGACTTTACTTACTTTTACTAATGTCGTTTTTCGCTATGTATTGAATGACAACATTTTATGGGCCTTAGAACTAACGGTATTCATGTTTGCCTGGATGGTGCTGGTTGGCGCCTCTTATGGTGTAAAGAAGCATTTTCATATTGGGGTTGATGTTGTGATTAACCTTGCACCAGCAAGGTTAAGAAAACTGTATGCGCTGGTTGCAGTAGCATTATGTCTCGCCTTTTCAATTCTGTTGTTAATCGGTTCCTGGAACTATTGGTATCCGTTCGTTACTGAACGTGCATGGTACGAAACCGATGACATTCCGATGCCAGAAGTATTGCAGTTTTTAGCTGATTCTATGAATGAAGGAGAACGCTATGAAAAATTGCCTCGATTTATTCCGTATGCAGCACTGCCAATTGGCATGGCGATGCTGACATTTAGATTCATTCAAATTGCCTTGCAGATTATTTCTGGGAAATTAGACCGCATGATTGCCAGTCATGAAGCGGAAGAAGATTTAGATGCTCTAAAAGCACAGATGAAGGAAGACTAAATTATGGCAATTCTATTTCTCTTCATAATGGTTATCGCCTTCATGCTCATTGGCGTACCAATTGCGATTTCTCTTGGTTTAGCGAGTGTGTTTTTCTTGCTGCTCCATTCAGATGCCTCATTGGCTTCTGTTGCTCAGACCCTATTTAATGCCTTTGCAGGTCACTACACATTGCTGGCTATCCCATTTTTTATTTTAGCGTCCAGTTTTATGTCTACGGGGGGAGTTGCCCGTAGAATTATCCGTTTTGCTATTGCAATGGTGGGTTGGTTCCGTGGTGGATTAGCAATGGCCTCGGTTGTTGCTTGTATGATGTTTGCTGCATTATCCGGGTCTTCTCCCGCTACCGTGGTGGCAATAGGAAGTATTGTTATTGCGGGTATGGTCAAAAATGGTTATACCAAAGAGTTCGCAGCCGGGGTTATCTGTAACGCGGGTACACTTGGAATTCTGATCCCGCCTTCAATTGTTATGGTGGTATATGCCGCTGCAACTGATGTATCGGTTGGTCGTATGTTCCTCGCAGGAGTTATACCGGGTTTGCTTGCCGGTTTAATGCTCATGATCGCTATCTATATAACGGCAAGAGTAAAGAACTTACCGAAGCAACCATTTGTCGGATGGAAAGAAGCCTTTGATGCAGCAAAAGATGCCAGTTGGGGCTTACTACTTGTTGTTATCATTCTGGGTGGTATTTACGGCGGTATTTTCACGCCAACTGAAGCGGCGGCTGTTGCTGCGGTTTATGCATTCCTAATTGCAAACTTTATCTATAAAGATATGGGCCCCTTTGCTGATAAGGAAAATAAACTGCCGTGGTTCGTTAAAATGTTCCAAACCTTTGTACATAAAGATACCAAGGCAACACTTTATGAGGCAGGTAAACTAACCATCATGTTGCTATTTATCATTGCCAATGCATTGATACTTAAGCATGTATTAACGGAAGAACGAATTCCTCAGATGATCACCGAGTCGATGTTATCTGCTGGATTAGGACCGATAACCTTCCTGATAGTTGTGAACATCCTGCTTTTGATTGGCGGCCAGTTTATGGAGCCATCGGGTTTGCTAATTATTGTAGCACCGCTGGTATTCCCGATTGCTATTGCTTTGGGCATCGACCCGATTCACCTTGGTATCATAATGGTGGTGAACATGGAGATAGGAATGATAACGCCTCCGGTGGGACTCAACCTCTTTGTTACTGCTGGGGTTGCGAAGATGTCGATGATGAACGTAGTAAAAGCCGCTCTGCCATGGGTCGCTGTTATGTTCCTGTTCTTGATTATCGTAACTTATGTACCGTGGGTTTCAACTTGGCTGCCAACGTCTCTGATGGGGCCAGAAATCATTACTAAGTAAGGAATAACAACCCAAGAAAAGCAAAACGGCGTAAGAGTTCATCTTACGCCTTTTTTATTACTGCTGTGAACTGAGAGGAGCGAGCTTAGTTTACTTTATAATTATCTTTGTCTAGCTCATACCTTTGCATCTTGTCATACAATGTCTTTCGAGCCAGATTAAGTCTGTCCATGGTGTTTTTTATGCTGCCACCACACTCTATCAACGCTTGCTCAATGGCAGATTTCTCAAATTCAGCAACTTGTTCTGTGAGGCTTGTAGAGAGGTTTTCTTTTTCAACAGTGTCATTTAGCTGGGATAGTTTTCCTAACAAAACATATCTCTCTGCAGCATTACGAAGTTCTCGTACATTGCCGGGCCAGTCATGGGCGACCAACGTTTGAAGGTCGGACTGTGGCAATGAGGTTGCTGCTTTTTTATAGCGAGCAGCAGCGACCAGTAAAAAGTGATGGAATAGGGCAGGAATGTCTTCTTTTCTGTCTCTAAGTGGGGGAAGGTCTAACGTGACTACATTAAGTCGATAATAAAGGTCTTGCCTGAAACTACCCTCTAAGGCTGCTTGTTTGAGGTCTACTTTGGTTGCGGCAATGATTCTAAAATCAAGTGGTAAAGCCTGATTCGAGCCTACTCGCTCTATCACTCTTTCTTGCAATACGCGTAACAGCCTAATTTGAGCCTGCATGGGCATGGACTCTATTTCATCCAGAAAAAGGGTCCCGCCTTGAGCGTACTCAAACTTGCCTATGCGTTTACTCTCTGCTCCGGTAAAAGCGCCTTTTTCGTGACCATATAATTCACTTTCGATTAGGTTCTCGGGCACAGCACCGCAGTTAACGGCAACAAAGTTTTTCTCTCTGCGGCTACTCTGTTCATGCAACGAGCGGGCGACAAGTTCTTTGCCCGTACCGGTTTCACCAAACAGAAGTATGTCGGCACCAGTATCCGCAATATGCGAGATGGTTTCTCTGAGTTGCTGAACACATGCCGTCTCACCAATGATGCGAGGCCCCAGCGATTGCTTGGCTTTTAATGCTTGTTTGAGCTGCTTGTTCTCCTGAGTGAGCCGACGTTTTTCAATTGCACGTTTTACCGTTTCAATTAACCGATCGTTGGAAAATGGCTTCTCAATAAAGTCGTAGGCTCCATCATGCATTGATTGCACGGCCATAGAAATATCGCCATGTCCGGTGATCAGTATGATCGGCAGGTCATCTTCTTGTTGCTGTAAAGTGGTCAGCAGATTTTGACCAGAAATACCGGGCAGGCATATATCAGTGACAACTGTAGAAGGGTAACCATCTTGTTTAATGGCTATCAGAGCTGACTCTGCATCGGGGAAAAAACGGGCAGAGATCTCTTCTAATTCAAAACTTTGTTCATGAGCCAATCTCATATCGGTCTCATCATCTATAAAAAACACATCACACACAGCGAGACCTCTCATTCATTTTGTTTATCATCTACTTTAGGGATTGAAACTGTAAATCTAGCTCCACCAATGGGTGACTGACTTGATGTTAAATTGCCTCCCATGGTTTGCATTATTTGCAGAGAAATTGACAGCCCCAAGCCCAGCCCATTTTGCTTAGTGGTATAAAATGGTGCAAAAAGCTGGTTTTGAGTTTCTAATGTCAAACCTCTTCCAGTATCGTCGATATGAATCAGGATCTGTGATTCTTGTTGTTGAAGCGTGATGTTAATCCTTCTATTTTCGTTATTTGCCAATTCGTCTATCGCGTTAGTAATCAGGTTGATAAGTACTTGTTCCAGTTGAATAAGATTAAATCTTCCTTGAATCGATTCATTTTCGATGATGGTATTTAAGCTTACTTGATTTGCTCTTAGCTGGGGTTTTAGCAGTTCAACAGAAGTTAAGATTACAGGTTGAATAAGAGCATCGACTAGTTCATCGCTGGATGTTTTTCGTGCTAAGGATTTTAATTGTTGGCTAATTTTGGCCATACGGTCGGTCAGTGCAGAGATTCGGGTGAGATTATCGGTTGTGCGCTCAGGCTGTCCTTTATCTAAGAATCGCTTTCCATTTTCAGCAAAGCTTCGTATGGCGGCAAGAGGATTGTTTAACTCATGGCTAATGCTCGCTGACATTTGTCCGAGAACGGCAAGCTTGGCGGCCTGAATAAGCTCTTCCTGAGTCTGTCTTAGCATCTGTTCGGTTTTTTCTCGTTCATCAATTTCCATCTGCAGCTCTGCTGTGCGTTCCATGACCTGAAACTCTAGCTTTTGCATTGCCTCATGTTCAATGAACGCGATTTGTCTTTGTTTAATTTGCCTATGCCGAATTAACAGCCAAATCATTAAAATTAGTGCAAAAAATAATGTAAGTACGATGAGCAGACCGAAAAGATCCCAGAAGATTAATACCTTCGGGGTTAGGATTCTTATTTCCAAGGGTTGAGCATGTGTACGTAATTTGGCATCTATATAGGTATTGTTAAAGAAAACGGATTTAACTTCTTTTAATTCTCCAGTCTTTCCATGGTGATCTTGCAAGAAATCAAGGCTGACTATTTCAGTGTCTAAGTACTGCCGGTTGTCCTTTATTCGTGCGATTCGTTCATTAGAGAGTGTAAACAAGCTTTTGTATAACCAGTCAGGGTTGCTTGACATGAAAATCACGCCGTTTTCGTCATTGGCGATAAAGTGACTTTCATCGCTAGACCAATTTTTCTCAATATCGGTGAGGTTGGTTTTAACTACGACCACACCGATAACATCGGCGGCGTACGTTACTGGAAATGAGTAGTAAAACCCGCGTTTTCCAGAGGTTGAACCGAGTGCAAAGTATTGTCCATACCCTTCATTGATAGCCTGTTGAAAATAAGGTCTAAAAGCGAAGTTTCGACCTATAAAGGTTTTATCACTATCCCAGTTGCTTGCCGCAATGGTGGTTCCATTGATGTCTAACAAATAAGTATCTGCGGCTTCTATTATCCGGTTAACGTTTTCTAAGTAGCGATTAGTGACCTCAATTTGAGCTGTATTTTTGGCGTTTTTTAGTGCATCAATCAATTCCCGGTCTTTAGAAAGAAGCTGTGGAATGTGAGCGTACTTCTCGAGTTGACTATTGAGTTGGCTGGTGGCTCGGTTCAGTTGGGTTAAATTGAGCTGAATCTGCTCCTGATACCGGACAGACCAATACCATTCTCCGCCGAAATAAGCGCAAAAAAGATAAACGAGCAAAATAACAATGGAAATACGTTTTTGCTTAACCATTAATGACTCCCTATCGGCACCTCTCTAGGGTAAACCCTCGCCACCAAGTTGCCACTACTAAGCATTAAAACAAGACAAAGATCTCTTTTTAGCGCTTTTGGCAAAAAAAATAAGTTTATCCATTGAAAAAGCCTATATAGCCCCCATTTCAGAGTCGAAGTTTGTGAAATAAGCGTCAATTTTGTCGACTTTGTATCATCTTCAATTGAGAATTTAGGACATCACTCGACAGGCATGGGTCATACCGATAGAATGTCGCGTCTAAAATTTTGGTTCTGAGACTAATCGGAGATACCTTACCGGGTTATATTAAGGTTAAGATATCGCTAATTAGTCAGAGGTTTGAACTGGTTCAGACTTCTATGCTCAATTTAAATTTGGTGTTCTTTGGAACACAATACACGGATATAGTCATAACCAAGTGGTTATAGGCTGAAATACTCAGGAATCTGAGTTTGTTTTGAGGTTTATATATAATGCAAGCTACTGTTGAAACTCTAGAAGGCCTAGAACGCCGTCTTAACATTACTGTTCCTGCTGCTAACATCGAAGATGCAGTAACATCGGAACTTCGCAACATCGCGAAAAATCGTCGTTTTGATGGTTTCCGTAAAGGCAAAGTGCCAATGAAAATGGTTGCGCAAATGTACGGCAAAGCAGTACGTCAAGACGTAATGGGTGAAGTAATGCAACGCCACTTCATCGAAGCCATCGTTAAAGAAAAAATTAATCCAGCGGGCGCGCCTACTTTTGCTCCTGTTGAAAATGAAACTGGTAAAGACCTTGTTTTTACAGCGACTTTTGAAGTTTACCCAGAAGTTGAGCTTAAAGGCCTAGAAAACATCGTTGTTGAAAAACCAGTCGTTTCTGTTGAAGCTGCAGACGTAGACGAGATGATTGAAACTCTACGTAAGCAACAAGCTAACTGGACTGAAGTAGATACTGCTGCAGAAGAAGGTTCTCGTGCAACTATCGACTTCATCGGTTCTATCGATGGTGAAGAGTTTGAAGGCGGAAAAGCTGACAACTTCCCACTAGAAATGGGCCAAGGTCGTATGATCCCTGGTTTTGAAGATGGAATCATGGGCAAGCAAGCTGGTACTGAGTTTGAAATCGACGTTGCTTTCCCTGAAGACTACCACGCTGAAAACCTAAAAGGTAAAGAAGCTAAGTTCCAAATTAAAGTGAACAAAGTTGAAACGCGTGAGCTTCCAGAAATCAATGACGAATTTGTTGCTAAGTTCGGTGTTGCTGAAGGCGGTATCGATGCGCTTAAAGCTGAAGTTCGTAAGAACATGGAACGTGAACTAGCTCAAGCAGTTAAGACTAAGATCAAAGAACAAGCGATTGACGGTCTGGTTAAAGAGAACGCAATTGACGTTCCTTCTGCAGTTGTTGACCAAGAAATCGGTGTACTACGTCAGCAAGCAGCTCAACGTTTTGGTGGTAACCCTGAAGCGGCAGAACAACTTCCTCGCGAATTGTTTGAAGAGCAAGCTCGACGTCGTGTAGTTGTTGGCCTTCTACTTGGTGAAGTGATCAAGACTGAAGAGCTAAAAGCTGATGATGAGAAAGTGAAAGCACTTATCTCAGAAATGGCAACAGCGTACGAAGATCCATCTGAAGTGATCTCTTACTACGAGCAAAATGAAGAAATGATGAACAACATGCGTAATGTTGCTCTGGAAGAGCAAGCGGTTGATGCAATCATTGCTAAAGCTCAGGTTTCTGATAAAGAAACTGACTTCAACGAGCTAATGAACCAACAGCAACCTGCTTAATATCAGGCTGTAAGGTAAAAATTAGCTAATTTGCTTAATAATGGTCCGCATGAAGTCTTCATCCGGGCCATATTTTTACCTTTTTATATAAGTGTCTATTGCGCATAAGTTAAGCACTTACATAAGAATTTTCATCTAAACCTTGTTAAATCTTACTGAATAGATAGATACTTATATAAATTGGTATTTTTTAGGGATATAAGAAAATGAGCTACCAAGATAAAAACGCAATGTCTCCAATTGTTGATGCGCTAGTACCAATGGTTGTAGAACAAACTTCTCGCGGCGAACGCTCGTACGATATCTATTCTCGCTTACTAAAAGAGCGAGTGATTTTCCTAACTGGTCAGGTTGAAGATCATATGGCGAATCTTGTCGTGGCTCAGTTGCTTTTCCTTGAGTCAGAGAATCCAGATAAAGATATCTTCCTATACATCAACTCTCCGGGTGGCAGTGTAACTGCGGGCATGTCTATTTACGACACTATGCAATTTATCAAGCCAAACGTGAGCACAGTCTGTATGGGACAAGCATGTTCTATGGGGGCATTCTTACTTGCTGGTGGAGCCGAAGGCAAACGCTATTGCTTGCCTAGCTCACGTGTGATGATTCACCAGCCATTGGGCGGCTTCCAAGGTCAGGCTTCTGATATTCAGATCCATGCGCAAGAAATCTTAACCATCAAGAAAAAACTGAATAAGTTACTTGCTGAACACACAGGTCAGCCGCTAGAAGTGGTTGAAGGTGATACTGACCGTGACAACTTTATGTCTGCGGAACAAGCAGTAGAGTACGGTTTAGTGGATGCGGTATTGAATCATCGCGGTGAATAATAAAACCAGCTTGAGTGTAGGACCATCTTTTTCGAGAAAATCGGTCAAAATTGATATACACTCAAATCAACAAGGTAAAGGCTAAGAGGTTAGCGAATGACAGATAAAAGCAAAGAGGGCAGCAGTGGAAAATTGCTATATTGCTCTTTCTGCGGTAAAAGCCAGCACGAAGTTCGCAAGCTAATTGCAGGTCCTTCTGTTTACATTTGTGACGAATGTGTCGATCTTTGTAACGACATTATTCGTGAAGAAATCAAAGATGTTCTTCCTAAGAAAGAGTCTGAAGATCTTCCGACTCCTCGCAATATTCGCGAGCATCTTGATGACTATGTAATTGGTCAGGACTACGCGAAAAAAGTGCTCGCTGTTGCGGTATATAACCACTATAAGCGTTTACGTAATGGTGATACGACAGCAGAAGGTGTTGAGCTTGGTAAGAGCAACATTCTTTTGATTGGACCAACAGGTAGCGGAAAAACACTACTTGCTGAGACTCTAGCTCGTTTCTTGGATGTGCCATTTACTATGGCCGATGCTACGACGTTAACCGAAGCGGGTTACGTTGGTGAAGATGTTGAAAACATCATCCAAAAACTGCTGCAGAAATGCGATTATGACGTGGCGAAAGCAGAACGCGGTATAGTTTATATTGATGAAATCGATAAGATTTCACGTAAAGCTGAAAACCCATCGATCACTCGTGATGTATCTGGTGAAGGCGTGCAGCAAGCACTATTGAAACTGGTTGAAGGTACCGTTGCTTCAGTACCACCTCAAGGTGGACGTAAGCATCCTCAACAAGAGTTCTTGCAGGTTGATACCTCTAAGATCCTCTTCATTTGTGGTGGTGCATTTGCTGGTCTGGATAAAGTGATTGAGCAGCGTGTTGCTACAGGTACTGGTATTGGTTTTGGTGCAGATGTTCGTTCTAAAGACGAAACCAAAACAGTGGGTGAACTGTTCATGCAAGTTCAACCTGAAGACTTAGTAAAGTATGGATTAATTCCTGAGTTTATTGGTCGTCTTCCTGTGACAACTACATTGACAGAACTTGATGAAGCGGCACTGATTCAGATCCTTTGTGAACCAAAGAATGCGTTGACTAAGCAATATTCTGCGCTGTTTGAATTAGAAAATGCTGAGCTGGAATTCCGCGAAGACGCACTAAAAGCGATTGCCAAAAAAGCAATGGATCGTAAAACTGGTGCTCGTGGCCTTCGTTCAATTCTTGAGGGGGTACTGCTTGATACTATGTACGAGCTTCCTTCTTCTGAGGATGTGAGCAAAGTAGTTATCGATGAATCAGTCATCAATGGTGAATCTGAACCGTTACTTATTTATAACGGAAAAGACAGTCAGGCTGCTGGCGGAGAATAACCGCTAGACAATTGATTTAGAAAGGAGGTAAGTAATTACCTCCTTTTTTTTATTCATTTGTTGAATCCCTTTAAATTGACCCCATATACTTTTCATAAGAATAAACGGATAGAGAGATAAATATGAACTTGGAACGTTCCGAACGTATCGAGATTCCAGTGCTGCCACTGCGTGATGTTGTGGTTTATCCGCATATGGTTATTCCTTTGTTTGTTGGCCGTGAAAAATCGATCAGTTGCCTGGAATCGGCAATGGATAACAACAAGCAAATCCTTTTAGTTGCCCAAAAAGAAGCAGATACAGACGAGCCTGTTATTGATGATCTGTTTGACATTGGTACGGTAGCGACCATTCTTCAGTTACTAAAACTGCCTGATGGTACGGTAAAAGTACTGGTTGAAGGCCAGCAACGAGCTAAGATTCATCAGTTTAAAGAAAATGACTTTTTCCTAGCCGATGCCGAGTATCTGACTACTCCGGATCTTGATGAGAAAGAACAAGAAGTGATTGTGCGTAGCGCTATCAATCAGTTTGAAGGCTTTATCAAATTAAATAAAAAGATCCCGCCAGAGGTTCTTACCTCATTAAATGGTATTGATGATGCCGCTCGTTTAGCGGATACCATCGCCGCTCACATGCCTCTAAAGTTGGCTGAGAAGCAGCAGGTCCTTGAGATTATTGACGTTAATGAACGTCTTGAATATTTAATGGGGCAAATGGAATCGGAAATCGACCTGTTACAGGTTGAAAAACGCATTCGTGGCCGCGTTAAAAAGCAAATGGAAAAATCTCAGCGTGAGTATTATCTCAACGAGCAGATGAAAGCGATTCAGAAAGAGTTAGGTGACATGGATGATGCACCGGACGAATTTGAAACACTGAAGAAGAAAATTGAAGACTCAAAAATGCCTCAGGAAGCTCGCGAGAAAACCGAGCAAGAGCTGCAAAAACTGAAAATGATGTCACCGATGTCGGCAGAAGCAACGGTTGTGCGTAGCTACATTGATTGGATGGTCGGTGTACCTTGGGCAAAACGTTCTAAAGTGAAGAAGAACTTGGCGAAAGCAGAAGAGGTTCTAAACCATGACCACTACGGCCTTGAGCGAGTGAAAGAGCGTATCCTTGAGTATTTGGCGGTGCAGAACCGTATCAACAAGCTTAAAGGGCCTATCTTGTGTTTGGTAGGGCCTCCGGGCGTTGGTAAAACCTCTTTGGGACAATCTATTGCTTCAGCAACGGGGCGTAAGTATGTTCGCATGGCGCTGGGTGGCGTACGTGACGAAGCGGAAATTCGTGGTCACCGTCGTACCTATATCGGTTCATTACCAGGCAAGCTGATTCAAAAAATGTCTAAGGTTGGGGTTAAGAACCCATTGTTCCTGCTGGATGAGATAGACAAAATGTCTTCTGATATGCGTGGCGATCCATCATCTGCGCTGTTGGAAGTGCTTGATCCTGAGCAGAACAATGCATTTAACGACCATTACCTGGAAGTGGATTACGATCTGTCTGATGTCATGTTTGTCGCGACGTCTAATTCTATGAATATTCCAGGCCCATTACTCGACCGTATGGAAGTAATTCGTCTGTCTGGTTATACAGAAGATGAAAAGCTGAATATTGCTAAGCGTCATTTGGTTGACAAGCAGATGCAACGTAATGGATTAAAACCAGGTGAAGTAGAAATTGAAGATTCTGCTATTACGGGAATTATCCGTTACTATACTCGCGAAGCGGGTGTGCGTGGAATGGAACGTGAGATTTCTAAAATCTGCCGTAAAGCAGTGAAAAATATCTTGCTGGAAAAAGACTTAAAACAACTTACCGTCAATATGGACAACCTTAAAGAGTACTTGGGTGTTCAGCGTTTTGATTACGGTAAGGCGGATGAAAGCAATCGTATTGGGCAAGTAACGGGCCTTGCTTGGACAGAGGTCGGTGGTGATTTACTGACAATCGAAACCGAATCAATGCCAGGTAAAGGTAAGCTTACTCAAACAGGTTCTCTTGGCGATGTGATGCAAGAGTCTATTCAAGCGGCGATGACGGTGGTTCGTTCACGGGCCAAAAAATTGGGAATAAATGAAGATTTCTACGAAAAAAGAGATATTCATGTGCATGTTCCTGAAGGGGCAACGCCGAAAGACGGACCAAGTGCTGGTATCGCTATGTGCACTGCTTTAGTGTCTAGTTTAACGGGTAACCCAGTTCGCGCAGAAGTGGCAATGACCGGTGAAATCACCCTTCGTGGAGAGGTTTTACCGATCGGTGGTCTGAAAGAGAAACTGCTCGCTGCTCACCGTGGCGGTATCAAAACAGTATTGATTCCTAAAGACAATGAACGCGATTTAGAAGAGATTCCTGACAACGTTATTGCGGATTTGGTCATTAAGCCAGTTCAATGGATTGATGAAGTATTAAGCGTTGCTTTGGAAAATGACCCTGCAGGATTTACCGTAGAGCCTTCAAAATAGTGACGTGTAGCAAAAATAAGTAAAGAATTACGCTGACTAAGCAGAAAAATGCTTGTCAGCGTTTTTTTTGGCAGCTAAGTTAAGCAACTGTTGCTCGAAGCTATATTCCTAAAGGCTTGGAGCTAATAAAAAATCATAAACGGAACGAATGTTACCTAATACAAAAATAACAGGTAACGAAAAGGGGAATAAACGTGAATAAGACACAATTAGTAGAACAAATTGCAGAAAATGCAGATATTTCAAAAGCGTCAGCAGGTCGTGCACTTGATGCATTTATTGAAGCCGTAACAGAAACATTAACCGCTGAAGAGCAAGTTGCTCTTGTTGGTTTTGGTACTTTTAGCGTTCGCACTCGTGCTGCTCGTACAGGTCGTAACCCTAAAACTGGCGAAGAGATTCAAATCGCAGAAGCTAAAGTACCTGCATTCAAAGCTGGTAAAGCACTTAAAGAAGCTTGTAACTAATCAAGCCGAGACAGTATTTTGTCTTGAGGTAATTCGAGTATAAATATGCGCATCACACTGGTGCGCATTTCTTTTTCTGATATTATTCAGCTATTCAACCTTTTGTGAGCTAAGAAAGTATTTCCGGCTCAATCTTTGGAGACAAGTAAGATTATGATGGATCGATTACGCGAAGGCGTGAACAGCATCGCGGTTAAGATTATCCTTGGACTAATTATCCTCTCTTTCGTATTTGCTGGTGTAGGTAGTTATATCATTGGTGGTGGAAGTAACGCAGCCGCAAAAGTGAACAATACAGAAATTGGCCGCAACGCTTTTGAACAGGCTTATACAAACGAACGTAACCGTATGCAGTCCCAAATGGGAGATTACTTTGCTAATCTGCTTGCAGACCCTACCTATGTTCAATCTTTCCGCAAATCAATTTTAGACAGAATGATCAACGAAATCCTTCTGGAGCAGTATGCTGAATCTTTGGGATTGCGGATTAGCGACAGTCAGATTCGTAAACAGTTACTGCAAATGCCAGAGTTTCAGAATGACGGTAAATTCGATCAAGAAGTCTACGCCGCTACATTGCGTCGTGCGGGCTATACTGTTGATGGTTTTGCAGAATACCTGCGTCGCGATTTAACTCGTCAGCAAGTGCTCAACGCACTACAAAGCAGTGAATTTTCACTGAGCAATGAAGTTAAGGCTCAGGGTGAGTTGCTAACGCAAACACGCGACATTCGCACTATCTCGCTTAACTTGGAAGAGTACGCGAAGAATATCTCTTTGACTGATGAAGAGTTGCAATCGTATTACGACGAAAATCCAGCCAGCTATACACGCCCAGAGCAGGTTAAGGTTTCATTTATTGAACTTTCTGCACAAGCACTAAAAGAGCATACACAGGTTAGTGATGAAAAAGCTGAGCAGTATTATCAAGAACAGATTGATAAGTACTCTACCGCTGAACAGCGCCAACTAAGCCATATTCTAGTTCAGGGTGATGATCAGGCAAAAGCTCAAGCTATTCTTGATGAGCTGAATGCAGGTGCGGATTTTGCTGCCTTGGCAAAAGAAAAGTCTGAAGACATTGGTAGCTCTGAAGAGGGTGGTTCATTAGGCTGGGTTGAAAAAGATGTAATGGACCCAGATTTCGAAACTGCTGCGTTTGCGCTGGCAAACGTAGGCGATACGACAGAATTAGTGAAGTCTGCATTTGGTTATCACATCATTAAGCTAGATGCACTGAAAACTGCTCAAGCTAAGCCGTTTACTGAAGTTGCCACCGAAATCAAAGGCGAAATTGCTGATCAGCAAGCGATAGCGAAATTCTACTCACTGCAGAATGAATTAGAAATAGTTGCATTTGAATATCCTGATTCACTGGATGATGCGGCTAAAGCTATTTCACAACCAATCCAAACTACCGACTTTATTTCGCAAGCGACTGCACCAGAGTTATTACGTAACCCTAGCGTTCTACAGGCTATTCTAAGCGCTGAAGTGAAAGACGAAGGGCTGAACTCTGAAGTGATTGAAGTTGCACCTGAGCACGTTATCGTGGTGCGTGTTGAAGATATACGCAATGAAGCGGTATTACCATTTGATGAAGTGAAAGACCAAGTGGTTGCTCAGCTTTCAATGGTGAACGGTGAGAAAAAAGCGTTAGAATTGGCTACGGCTGTTGTGGATGGCTTGAAAGCTGGAAATACAGATGTTGTCGCGGAAAGTGATCTGGCTTTTGGAGAGTCTGAATCTATCGACCGTGGTAACCCGTTAGCACAAACTGTTTTTGCTATGGTTAAGCCTGAGCAAGAGCAGTCTACTTATGCTCAAACTAAAGATCTACAGGGTGACATCATCATTATTGCGCTGGATAAAGTTGTTACTAGTGAAGATGCGAGTTTTAACACTCAAATCGGTGCTCAACTTGTACGTTCAAATACTCAGCAGGATATTGAATCTATCGTGAAAACGCTTAGAGACAGTGCTGACATAGAGTATTACATTGTGAATGCTCAGCCGTAAAAATTTGTTAATTAATGATTAAGTTAACGGGCCGCATAAGCGGCCCGTTCTATTTTTGCCCTTTCAAGGCAGACAAAAAACGGCAACTTATAGATGATGAGTTCTCTAATTCGTCTTGAAGGAGTCTGTTTATGAAGAAAGTTAATCTATTAAACCTATTTCTAGTGTCCCTATTATTTGTTCTGCCCAGCCATGCAACTGTCGAAATGAAGCAAAAAGCACCACAATACGAAGGCATTGAAATTACAGTCAATATAAATGACGGAACATTAGAAGAGCTCTCCACTTTACTTTCTGGAGTGGGAGAAAAGAAAGCCCAACTTATTATCGATTATAGAGAAAAGAATGGTGCTTTTGAAATCGCTGATGACTTGAAAAAAGTGAAAGGCATAGGGCAAGGGCTGGTAGATAGAAACCGGGATAGGATTAAACTTTAACAGTGATTTTCATGTCAGCAAATATTTAATGCCAGTAGTACTTACTGCTGGCATTTTTTAAATTAACCTACTTTAGTGGATGGCTCTTAGTCACTCTGCTGCCGTTTACTAACTCTTGTCATCACAGCGGCCATGACACCAAAAATCACACCGGCTAAATGAGCTTCAATGGCTACTTTTGCATTAATTAGTTCTGCAGTGCTTTCTGGTGCACCAAAGAACTGTTCATAAGCAACTTTGCCGATAACACCAATGACCAGTAACCAACTGGACTTTCTCCCTTCGAACACTTCGGATAGAGCATAGAAGGCGAATAAGCCATGCAGCACACCGGAAAGGCCTGCATAAATGCCTAAATTGGAATACAGTAAGCTACTACCTACAAACAGTGCGGAAGACAATAGAATGAGGAACAGGCTTTTGCTAGTCGGTCGAAATAGGAAAGCGATTACCCATAATGCAGTCATGTTCATCACGAGATGAATGTTGTTGGTATGGGTAAAATTTCCTGATAGGATACGCCACCATTCACCTTGCTCTATTAAACGAATATTCCACAACATTACTGCTTGATATTGGGGTAATTGGGATACCGTGCATAGTATAGTAATTATGGTTAAGAAAAAGGTTCTATTCACTCTATGTCTCGATATTGTGCTCAATGTGGAAAGGCGAAGAAAGCGTGTATCTGCGCTTGGATTCAGAAACTTACGGCAGAAACTGAGCTTATCATTCTTCAGCATCCGACTGAAGTGAACCGCGCAAAAGGTACAGCAAAAATACTCACATTGTCTCTAACCAATAGCCATAATTTTGTTGGTGAAGACTTTTCTACTCATACAGAGCTTAATCAATTGTTAGATGATAGAACTTATCGTCATCTCCTTTTATATCCTTCTCAAAATGCCATCTCGCTTGATGATAATTTGGTAACAGTCACCGCAGATAATAAGAAATTAAGGGTGGTTCTTTTAGATGGTACCTGGAAAAAAGCTTATAAGATGTACCATCTTTCGCGGAACCTGCAAAGTCTTCAAACTTACGTTCTGCCAGAGGTATTGAAAGGCAACTATACAATTCGTAAAGCCCCGGATGCTAATAGTTTATCAACGGTTGAAGCAGGTTATCATGCGTTGTCTATTCTTGAGCCACAAGTTGATTTCCTACCCTTACTGACGGCCTTTGAGTCTATGGTTGATTTTTATTTGCAACAGATCCCAAAAGAAGTA
>ASRM01000042.1_pt1 | contig 24566 bp, 21 predicted proteins | sample 693238 | NCBI WGS metagenome assembly ASRM01 (sample SAMN02169242, study PRJNA158439) | bioreactor metagenome | isolation source: day 74 sample from continuous culture bioreactor inoculated with sediment... | place: Germany: Bremen
GGAATCTAAACAAACCTTATAAAAGACAAATTGTAAATTAACAATCAGCGATTGCAATTTTCAAGTTTCTGCTATCCTAAAGTAATGATATTACGAAAAAGACATCAACACGAGATATTGAATGCACCAAGGACTAAGCCAACTAAGAGCCTATGAAGTTAAATAATTTTAAATCAGTGTTTATTCATATGGGTGGTTTCATTGCCATTATCTCTTTACTAATTATATGGGGAGTAGAGAATTATCCTAAATTCCCAAAAACGATTCTACTTAGCCTTTTGTTTGTCAGTTTATGCTATTGGGCATTATTCATACTCCTCCCAAGCCCAAAATCAGAAGTAATAGCCCAACAACCCTATTCAATTTTCAATTTAATACTCTCTTGCTATGGGGCTAATGTCATATTAATTGCTCTGTTTCGGCTCGACTATTCCAGACCAATATTACTATATGGGGCATTGCTTACTTATGCTTGGTATCTAGGGTTTCATTTGTTAAAAAGACGAATAGAACCAATAGAGTTACACGCTATAGGCAATTTTGACATACAAGAATTTAAGAAGTATGAAAACCTCGACCTTCATCGAATAAAAACACCATTCCCTCTAGCTTCAATCTCCAACGGGTTAGTCGTTAACCTTCACCATAAGCTAAATAAAGAAGAAGAAAAGTTCATCGCAGATTGCTCTATTAAGAACATCCCCATTTATCATTCAGAAACAATAAAAGAAAAATTAGATAAGAAAATAGCCACTACACACTTAAATGAAAATACAATAAAAACACCAAACCCACATTTGTTTTACTCAAAAGCAAAGCCGGTTATTGAAGCTAGTCTCATACTACTTGCAACACCTGTTTTAACGCCGTTCATTGCGATCATTTGTGTTGCCATTTACCTTGAAAAAAGTGGATCTATATTGTTCAAACAAGAGCGAACTGGATACAACGGGCAACTCTTTGTGATTTACAAATTCCGTACAATGAAAGAGCGTAACATTAATACTGCCACATTTGCATCTGATGAAAGTGATAGAATTAGTAAGTTAGGGTTCTGGTTAAGAAAGTTCAGATTGGATGAGTTGCCACAACTTTTCAACGTATTGAAAGGTGAAATGGCTTTAATTGGTCCCAGACCAGAGCAGCCTGATTTTGTACAATTATTTGAATCTGAGATCCCATTTTATAACTACAGACATACTATTAAACCTGGGATAACAGGGTGGGCACAGGTAAAGCAAGGATATACCGACAACACAAATTCAACCAAAGATAAACTCGGTTATGATTTATACTATATAAAAAACATGTCGTTAGATTTAGATTTCGAAATAATTTTCAGGACAGTGTTTATCATGATGACTGGAAAAGGAGCAAAATAACAAATCACTTAAGCCTAGAAAAAATAGAACTATTCTTTAAACCGTTCCATATATAACAAGTAAAATAGTAAAGAGATCGAACCCAGCCAATGCCTTCGCACTCTCTATATACAGCCCACTGATAGCTAAGAACTTTCCATTTATTATAAGACAATGAACGCTTGCTCAGACGATAACTTGCCAAACATTTATCCATTCCTCCAACCTTCGCACCTAGCCTGATTAGCTTTAACCATAATGCTAAATCCTGCCTTTTCCTTAATTCATCCATATATATCTTGCCCAAGTGCTTGGTATCATAAATAGCACTCAAACACCCAATATGATTACACTTTAATAGATCCTTGTAAGTAACTAGCTTTGGAGCGACACGCCTCCCTATTCCCTTCCCTCTTTCATCAATAAGGAAATACGATGTGTAGCACAAATCAAGGGTATTTGATCTCATGAATTTTAACTGGGCATCAAGTTTATTGGGCTCCCAAAGGTCATCTGCATCTAAAAAAGCAATAAATCGTCCTCTGGCATATTTAATTCCCACATTACGTACGGCACCAGCCCCCACATTCTGTGATAAACATATCAACTTAGTCCTAGAGTACCGTCCAACTATATTGTTTAGATCTTGTTCACTAACCTCTGTAGAACAATCATCAATAATAATATGCTCGTAGTTTAAATAATTCTGATTTGCAACTGACTCTAGAGTCTCAGATAACGTATCAACATTATTAAAATGAGGTGTTATCACACTAACTAAATCATTCACTGATGACAATTTTCCATAATTATTTTGTTTTATCTAAAAGGTTAGAAATCCAAAATCTAATTTTGTCTATAATGCTCTTTAATGAAGGGTAGTTACTATTCAAAAAAAGAGAGATAGCTTCTTTATAATTCATCGTATTGATCAAACGAGTCATTTCGGTAAATGAGAGTGCATTATTTTGGAACTTTTTTTCTAACAACTCCATTGACTGCATATGAGCAGCAGACATCTTAGCTTTATGTTTGTGAACAAAAATAGCTAACCCTTCAATCTTTTTTTCTTTAACGCGAGTAATTTGTTCGGAGTCATGCCCCGTGTGCCAAATATAAGAGCGCTCTGCAACTTTTTGAGCTAAGCCATATGCTTCGACTAATCGAACCCATGTATCATAGTCTTGAAATGAAGGAAATGTTTCGTCAAAACCATTTATTTTAACTAACCGGTTTGTCAGTGTCATAACCTGATTACCCAATACATTGCTATGCAATAACAACGTTAAATCTACAACGCCTTCATAAGAAGCCCTGTAGGCATATCCTGAAGCGTTTCGCTCTAAAACACTGCTAGCAATGCAGGAATACTCGTTAGGGTTAAATAGTCTAAAAAGAGACATCACACGATGTGGCGTAAACTCATCGTCATCATCTAGGCCTGTGATAAAGGTTCCTCGTGCTACTTCAATCGCACGGTTCCTAGCGTAACAGGCACCTTTCGATACTTCAGTACGAACATATACTACGTTATTATTTTTCACCTCTAAGTCTCGGCAATACTGCTCGGTATTGTCTCGAGAGCCATCATCACTAATAATCAATTCTATATTGGGATAAGTTTGAGAAAAAACAGAGCTTACTGCCCTTTCAAGTAACGAACAGCGATCTTTTGTTGCAATGTAAACCGTAATTAGTGGGTATCCAGCAGGATCAGAGCGAGATTTCAAAATAGTTACTCAATATTTCAATTGTTTTATCGTTGTTACCCCTATGCATATTTTCATGATATAAGCCTTGAGCCTGAAGCTTAGAGATGAAGATGAACTCATCTCTAAAGTGCTTGGAAGAGCTAACTTTTTTACACTCAACATTATTCTTCAGTGACATGAATTTAATCCATAGATCATCGGCTGTAGGTGCTAAGTCTAGATAGTCTGTATTGTTTAGCTGCTCTTCCTTTAACCAGTTAGGAGGAAATAGTGTCCCGCCCCCTGTTGTAATAAAAATATCAGGAAGACTCTCATGAATTCGACTTTCCAACTCCCACTCTTGGTAAGGGTTTACCTTACCATTTTGATAAGTAATTCTGTGTGCTCTATGCCCAAGAATCATCTTAGGGTGAGTCACACTTTCATTAACTAAAATTTGAATCATATTCGCTGGATACAATATGTCATCATCAATAGTAATAACTGTTGCATCAGGATAGCATTGCCAAGTGGGAAACATTTTTTTGTATGAACGATAATTAGGACAGTATCGAATATCTAAACCTCTGTGCTGTAGGTTTACTAATGACTTAGGTAATGAACGGGTATTAAACTCTGATTCATCGAGCCACAAAATGATTCTATTCGGTTTACAGGTTTGTCTTGCGATAGACTCTATTGTTAGATAAACACTATTAATTCTGGAAGAATATGTCGTAAGACTAATTATCAGCTCTCCATTAGAAATCACTTTATTGCTATCTACCAAAGAAGCTTTACTGAATGTATTTTGTCTTGTAAATGAATGCAAAAGCACATACTCACGGATGCGGTTTCTCAGGCGAAACTTATGCTTTAGTGCCTGTAGTATATTCTTTACTGTTCTCATACTTTCTTCACCTTGCTATCGCCAACCATGTCCTCAAATTTGTAATCTGAACCACTTTTCTCGCCATCCAAATATTCCAAAGAATAATACAACTAGCTGCACCCAATGCCGCACCCGCACTGCCATAAAATAAAATAAATAGAAAAGTCAGTGGTACAGATAAGAGCATTGTATAACCCAGCGTTTGAGCAGTGACCTTCTCATTGCCAGTCATATTTAGAACAACTCCAACGGAACCAGTTGCCACATTCACCAGATGACCTACAGCAAAGATCATCAAAGGTGTGTAAGCATCAGTATAGTTATCTCCAAATAATATGGACAATAAATCGTAACCAAAAAAATACAGCACAACAACTAACGGAATAGATATTATTGTGTTTATTCTTACACTTATATCCAAAAGGTTTTGACATTCTACATAACGCTTATCCGCATACAATTTGGCTATTTTGGGATTTAAAACATAGTTAGATGCCATCGAAAACAAACTTAACATCGCAGCACCATGCAGTGCTACCTTGTAGTATGCAATTTGATCGGCAGAACTTAACCAAGCTAAAACTAAACTGACATATTCAGTATTAATAATAAAAAGCGTACTGGCGAAACCAAAAGTGAATAAGTGCAAATACCAGCGCCTAAGTGCCAAGGGTTTTACTACTGTATTCCATGGTACTGAATTGGGAGATTTTCGAATGAGTACCATCGCCGTAAACAGAACTGCAATCAACGTAGCAACTAAGGAAAAGGATAAAAGCCAAACAACATTTACTGTTAATTCAACCATATTTGCAGCACTTAATAGCAACAATATAGACAAAGGGACTAGAATAAGTGCTCCTACTTGTGAAAAATGATAGTGCTCCAATCCATATAGAATGGATGATCCCCGACTCAACATCGCTCTAAAAAATACAATACCTATACACAACATCAGAATAGGCAAAGTAAGGTGTTTAGGAAAAGCAGAACAAATTACAAGTATCAAGACTGAGATAGTTCCAGCCACTATCACGTGATAACGAGAGCAAAGGATAAGCTCATCATATTTCTGATGCTCTGATTTTGATGTCGCTAATGCTATACCTTTGGAAAGCATCAACTGAACGCCAGAAATAACGGGGATACTAGCTATAGAAACAACAGAAAGTACATAACTATATATGCCATATTCATGAGGAGTTACTGAACGGGCAATTAGCACTCCCATGAGTAATGCTAAGAAGCGGTTAGATGTTATTAATCCAGAAACACTGAAAAATTGTTTAAATAATTCCTTATGAATAATGCTCTCCTTAAAGAGGATAACCACATTCGTTCAAGCACAAGCTCTGTTAATCAACAAATTATCCCTAACAAAAAACTCGTTACTAAGCCATCCACTTTGATAGCCATCATTCAACTCTTGATACATTACTTACGGTTCAGCATAGCATTCAGATAATATGCGTACAAATTATTAAATTTCCACCAAAAGCCGTTGTCAATGATAATTGACCACGGTTTTGTCGTTCTGACTCAATCGAAATTAAATCACCATTATGTTGATGTTGCCTAGCTTGAATCATTCCCGTTAATATAGGCTAACCACGCCTAATGGAGATAAGGGCTGATCCTCTGCTTTACAACATTATTCATTACGAAAATGGCTCCCTCTTTGGATAAATGACCATAGTCCCAAACCAATGGGGTATTATGATCATCTACCTTAGCTAAACAACCCTTTTCATTGCATAACTTCTCGATTAATGATACATATTCAATATGATGCTTTTGGTACTTCAATTTCATTTTCAAGTCTGTCGCAATTACACTACTTACTAGAGACTTATCAGAAATTACTTTTTTACTAACATCAAAGTGTCGAGTTGCGATTGCTAATGGTAAAGATGGTCGCCATTGAGGTACAGGACCAATTAGAACTATCTTAGACTTAATTTCATGCTTCTTCAAATAGTTCAATATCTCATTAAAATCATTATCTTCATGTTCGCCTCGTTGAGCTAACACAATAACTTCTGGCTGGATTTCTAAGATTGCCTTCTTTGCAAAGTCATTCGACAAATCACAAGCAATTTTGAATTGCCCTGTTACTTTATTATCTTCTCTTACTAAAGGCCTACACCCTGATGTCGCTACTTGGTTTATGGTGACATCTGAAAATACATCCCTGAGGCCATAGGATAAGGCCTGTGCATGAGAGTCTCCCCAGATAAATATTCCACCTTTTCCATCATCAATACAAGACTTAGGAATCGGATTCGCTTTTGCAACATACGCTTCTGCATCGAAAAAATTACACTCTTGCTTGTACTGCTCTGGTATGTGTTTTTTGTATTGTTCAACATGATACCTTGATAGATATGCTGCTTCATTGCTAGCACCACTTCTCCATCGAACGTCTAATCCAGCATTTAAGTAAATAGCTATAGATAGAAAAATTACTAAACTAGGGATGTATAATAATTTAGTTTTCAGTTCAATTATATGTAAACCCTCCTTATTTCGAAAGGTGGATTCTACATATCGATAACTTAAAAAACCAAAAAAAACAGAAAGGAAAACACCCAAGCACTTATAAGTGTTTGAAAGGGAATATGTATAAATAATCACAGCAATAGGCCAATGCCACAAATATATAGAGTATGACCACTTACCTATATATTGAATCAGACTACATTTTAAAATAATACTATTATCATTATTTAACTGAAGTATTAAAGCAGAGCCAAAAACAGGAATCACTGAAAAATATCCAGGCCATAACTCATTATCTGACACTAAAAAAAAACAGGCCAAAATGACAATCAAACCTAGTAATTCAAACAGGTGTTTTTTATTACCATTCACTTTAATAGGATAAATATAAACCAATCCACCTACAAGCATTTGCCATGCTCTAGATGGGAGCAAATAATAAGAAAAACTAGGCCTAGAATAACTAAAATACAAACTAAACAAAAAAGAAAGTACAGCCAGAACCAAAATGGACTTACCTACGCTTTCTTTGGAAAGATGTTTAAAAAGGACTAAATTTAATATTGGATATATCAGATAGAATTGCCATTCTGTAGATAAAGACCAAGTATGCAATAACCACTCACCTTTGGAATCACCAGAAAAATACCCAGCATCATTCCAATAAATGAAATTAGAAACAAAAGATAAACTGCTTAATACATGTTTACTTAATATTTCATATTCAACAGGAATTAATAAAAACCACCCAAAAAGAATAACAATAAGACACAAAAATGATAATGCAGGGACAATTCTTTTAGCTCTCTTTTTATAGAAATCAGTAATGGAAAAAATTCTTTTCCCTATACCTTCGAATATGATTTTTGTCATTAAATATCCAGATATAACAAAAAACACGTCTACACCAGCAAACCCTCCAGGTAACCAAGTCGCGTCGAAATGAAAAATTACAACAGCTATGACAGCTATAGCTCTCAATCCATTTATATCGTATCTAAAAATCAAAATTTTACTTATAAGGTGAAATGATCTGTACAAACATTCTAAAAGAAAACTCTGACTAAAAAAAGTTGAGGTTTCAAATACTAGTGTTAGCTGGTTAAATTACTTCAATTGAGCTAATCAGAACCGAACAGATCACGAGTATAGACTTTCTCTTCCACGTCTCTGATCTCATCCACCATTCGGTTAGAAACAATCACATCCGAAGCCGCTTTAAACGCATCTAGGTCATTAATCACTTTAGAGTGGAAGAAGTGTTCCTCTTGAAGTACTGGCTCATAAACCACAACCTCAATACCTTTAGCTTTAAGACGCTTCATAATGCCCTGAATAGAAGAAGCTCGGAAGTTATCTGAGCCCGCCTTCATGATTAAACGATAGATACCAACCACTTTAGGTTGACGCTTCAGGATTGAATCTGAGATAAAATCTTTACGAGTACGGTTAGCATCAACGATAGCACCGATAATGCTGTTAGGTACTTCCTGATAGTTTGCCAATAACTGCTTAGTATCTTTCGGTAGACAATAACCACCATAGCCAAACGAAGGATTATTATAATGATCACCAATGCGAGGGTCTAAACCAACCCCTTCGATAATTTGACGAGAGTCCAAGCCATGTGTTTCCGCATAAGAATCCAGCTCATTAAAGTAAGCGACACGCATAGCCAGATAGGTATTAGAGAACAGTTTTACCGCTTCTGCCTCTGTTGAATCGGTATACAACACCTGAATATCTTCTTTTTCTGCGCCTTCAACCAATAGTTCAGCAAACACTCTCGCTCGTTCGCTTTGCTCACCAACAATAATGCGTGATGGGTACAGATTATCGTAAAGGGCACGCCCTTCACGCAAAAACTCTGGAGAGAAAATCAAATTGTCACAGTCTAGCTCTTGCTTAATACGCTCCGTATAACCCACAGGTACAGTAGACTTTATTACCATCACCGCATCGGAGTTTATCGCCATAACCTCTTTAATTACCGCTTCTACAGAAGAAGTATTAAAGTAATTTGTCACTGGATCATAATCAGTAGGTGTGGCAATCACTACATACTTTGCATTTTTATATGCCAATTCTTTATCCAGCGTTGCAACGAAGTTTAACTGCTTATTAGCGAGAAAGCCTTCTATCTCAACATCAGCAATCGGAGACTGCTTGTTATTCAACATTTCTACTTTTTCAGCAATGATGTCTACAGCAACCACTTCATGGTTTTGTGCCAACAACATTGCGTTAGACAGGCCAACGTAACCTGTACCAGCAATTGCGACTTTCATATTATTTCCAGTTTAAATTTGCTATTACTCATTTCGGCAATTAACCACCGCTTTAATTCAATTAACAACTGCAATTTTTTTAGCTGTTTTCTTCCAAACGAGATCCCCAATACCATCTGTTGGCTTAAACTCAGTAGGTGCATGTATCAGCAACTGGCGAATAGTCTCATGGTCAAAATTGTGACAGGCCTCATCAAGAGTATCAATCAATACTTGATACTCTTCTAATGGAAGGAAGGACTCATTTGCAGTCATGATTCGTTCGTGTGCAGTTTTTTGAACATCATCACCTATCAGTAATTCTTCAAAAAGTTTCTCTCCCGGGCGTAGCCCAGAAAACTGAATCTCAATATCGCCATAGGGGTTATTGCCACTTTTAACATCTAATCCAGATAAGTTAATCAAGTTTGTAGCTAAATCTACTATCTTAACGGGTTCCCCCATATCAAGAACAAAGACATCACCACCTTTCCCCATAGCACCGGCTTGAATAACCAACTGAGCAGCTTCAGGGATAGTCATAAAATACCGAATAATATCAGGGTGGGTAACCGTCACAGGGCCACCTACCGCAATTTGCTTCTTGAACAATGGGATAACCGAGCCAGAAGAGCCCAGTACATTGCCAAAGCGAACCATACAAAATCGAGTTCCTGATTCTTTCTCGTTCTCTTTAGCAGCAAGAGCCTGCAAACCGAGCTCAGCAACACGTTTCGTCGTGCCCATAACATTAGTGGGTCTTACGGCTTTATCCGTAGAAATTAGGACAAAGGATTCGACATTAGCTTCTATTGCGGCCTTAGCGGTATAGAAAGTACCAAATATATTATTTCGAACACCTTCAACAACATTATGCTCTACAAGTGGCACGTGCTTATAAGCCGCAGCATGGTACACCGTTTGGACGCTAAATGCCTTCATAGTGGCAGAAAGCCGATTAATACGCTGAACAGAACCAAGTAAAGGCGCTATCTCTATCTCTATACTTTCGCTTTCAGCCAACAAGCGCAGCTCCCTGTCTATCTGATAAAGTCCAAACTCAGATAACTCAAATAACACGATGGTTTTTGGGGACTGTCTAATAATTTGCCGACAAAGTTCAGAGCCGATAGAGCCACCAGCACCGGTAACCATAACGACTTTATCTTTAATATTGGCTTCCATTAAAGACTGTTGAGGGGCAACAGGGTCTCGCCCTAATAAATCTTCTATGGCCACATCTTTAAGTTCATCAATGCTAGCCTTTCCAGAAACAATATCGCTCATATCAGGAATAGTAAGTACTTCCGTCGGTAAATGAACCAAAGTATCTAATATCTTTTTACGCCGCTCTCTAGAAGCACTAGGGACTGCAAGTAAGATTTGGTCAATATTATGGTCTTCCACTAACTTATCTGCATGGCTAACTGTTTCTACTGGCAGGCCTAGAATAACCGTATTCTCTAATGTTACATCTTCATCAATAAAACGAACAACTCTATGCGTGTCTGACGAGCGTAACGCTAATGCAAGTTGCCTCCCAGCAGCACCAGCACCATAAATAAGTACTCTTTTTTTGCCCTTCGCATAGGTTTGTGCGACAAGAGTTCGGACAATTAGCCTAGACCCACCACACAATATGCATAAATTCGCTCCATAAATCAGCGGAACAGAGCGAGGAATGGCTGCATCGAAGTAATATGCAAGCAAGCCGACCGATGCAGCAGAAATTAAAGTACCAATACTGACGACCGCTAAAGCATGGAATGTAAGGTAACGTAAAATAGCTCGATACAACCCCAGCTTTGAAAAGCTAAGCAGAGTAATGAATAATGTACCAATCAATACATATTGTGTAACCGAGTCACCTAGTTGCTTTACATCACCAATCCGAGTCCAGTAGGCCGCATAAAATGCACCAATCACAAAGAATGAATCAACAAATAAACTTATGATTCTCTTGTATAATCTTGATAAATTCCATATAAAATTTAGTCTAGCCATAATTCTTTAATAGTTATAATAAACGCCAGTAGTGTACTGGCGTTTCTATTTAATGTCTGTGATTTTAAATTAAAACTACGTTCAAACTTACAATTACTTTTGTGCTAACAGCAGCACACTCCGAATGACATCACATGATTTTAAAATTTCATATTTGGTTAATGTGGGATGAACCAAAAACATTAGGCTAGTTCCTCCCAGTTTAACTGCATTTTTTAACCGCTTTTTGGGACGCCATGGTGTATTATCAAATGCCTTTTCCAAATAAACCTCTGAACAACTCCCCTGAAATGCAGGAACCCCTTGTTTTACAATTTCTTCGACAATACGATCACGCGTCCAATCTTCCGCTAAGTTTTCAGGACAAACAAACAAATAATGCTTATATTCAGCATGTTCAATATAGTCTGGTACATCAATAGAACGTACAACGGACAAGTCTTTCACTGCATCATCAATTAATTTTGCATTGTCTTGTCGTCTGAGCGTCCAACCTGCCATTCTCGTTAATTGGATACGACCAATTGCCGCTTGCATTTCTGTCATGCGCCAGTTAGTGCCAAAGCTTTCATGCAACCAGCGAAAGCCAGGTGGATGCTCACGGTTGTAAATGGCATCATAGTTTTTACCATGGTCTTTATATGACCACATAAACGACCATAGATCTTTATCGTTAGTCGTCACCATCCCGCCTTCACCACCTGTTGTCATTATTTTATCCTGACAGAAAGACCATGCACCGATGTGACCAATTGTACCAACACTTTGACCTTTATATTTGGCACCATGCGCTTGAGCGCAATCTTCAATGACTTTAAAGCCATGCTTTTCAGATAATGCCATAATTGCATCCATTTCGGCAGGCATACCTGCAAGGTGAACAACAATGACCGCTTTTGTTTTCTCAGTTAATACTGCTTCAATAGATTCCGCTGTAATGTTTTGGCTATTAAGATCTACATCCGCAAAAACTGGAGAAGCGCCAGAAGTAACAATAGAAGATGCTGATGCTAAGAAAGTGCGAGAGGTGGTAATAACTTCATCCCCCTCACCAACACTCAACGCTTTTAAAGCAACATCAAGAGCTAGAGTGCCATTACCTAAAGCTATGGCATATTTACTATCTGAAAAGTCTGCAAATTCTTGTTCAAACTTACGGCCTTCTTGACCAGTCCAATAATTAACTTTATTGGACATAACAACCTTACTTACAGCGTCCGCTTCTTCTTTTGTAAAAGAAGGCCATGGAGAAAAAGGGGTATTTAACAAGCCCCCTCCTTACCCAAAAGAATTGACAGTTGTTTAAAATCAACCTTTCCGCCGTTTTTCCTTGGAATGCTTTTCAACATCCTAGTTTGAACAAAGTTTTGATTAATCTTAAAGGTAGTAGAAACTTTTTCTATTACTTTATTTTCAGAGTAGTCACAACCATCTTCAATACATATAATTAACTTATCATCGTTCCCAGTAGCAACTGCTTGAATTGAAGAAGTTGCAAACCAGTCATCTATTGCATCTAAACTTAGCCTTAAACCAAACAATTTAATAAACCGTTTCGCGCGGCCTGTGATGAAAAAAAAGCAGTCTTTATCAAAGTAGCCAATGTCACCAGTTTCCAATCTACCAGACTGCGTATTCCCCAGAGAAAAATCTACCGGTTTGGTCGCATAACCAAGCATTACGTTGGGGCCTGAATAGCATATTTCGCCTTCCACTCCGGCTTCTAAAATCAGATTCCCCCTTGTATCCGTCAAAAATAACTCCCCCTCAGGTATCGCAACACCGATAGAGCCCAATTTATCGTTCAAACTCTCAGGAGGGAGGTAGCTAATTCTTGGAGAAGCTTCTGTTTGTCCGTACATAACAACAAAAGATTGACCTAATGCTTCACATTCTTCCATAAAGTAAGATAGGGTCTCAACATCAAGCTTTCCTCCTGCTTGAGTTAAATATCGAATTGAAGAAGAATTAAATCTCTTGTAACCTAACTTCCTAAGCATTTGAAAGGTAAAAGGCACACCCGCGAAGGTATTAACATTATAGTCCTGGACTCGCTTCCAAAACTCTCTACTAATAATGCTATCAGAGTTGACAACGACAACGGCCCCCATCTGAAGATGAGTATTTATAATCGATAGACCATAAGAATAACTCATTGGGAGCGTCATAATAGCAGTGTCGCTATCTCTAATACCTAAATACTCGCAAATAGAAAAAGAATTGGATGCAATATTGTTATATGACAGCCTTACAAGCTTTGGAGAACCAGTGGTACCAGAAGTTGACAAAAGCATTGCTAGTTCATCATTTAACGAATGAGAACGCTCAGAAAGCTTATTTAAACCACCTTTGTGCAACAAGTAATTTGGTTCATATATACTTATCATACTATCTAACAGTTGAGCTTCAACATTTTCATCAATTAATATAAAAGGTTGACCGAACCTCAAACAAGCTAAATAATCAACCAAACTATCGTAATTATTTGATACTTTGAGCAAAAACAATTTCCTTTGCTCTGGAAACGCTTGACCGACAGACTCGATGTCCATGATAAGACGTTCCTTATCTACCACCGAACCATCTTCTAAAATAGCAACCTTGGAGTCAGGATCATTGTAGTTAGATAATAACCAGAACGGTTCGTTTTTTTGTGCCGGATTCATTAGATCAACATTCCTCCATCAACACCAAGCACTTGCCCGGTGATGTAAGATGAATAATCCGATGCAAGCAATAAACTAGCATTGGCAACCTCTCTAGGGTTCCCTATTCTACCCATTGCTATAGAATTAAGGCGCTCTGAATACTTATCTTCAGGAATAGAGGAAGCCATATCTGTATCAATAAATCCCGGAGCAATGGAGTTTACTCTAATATTCTGGTTAGCCAGTTCCTTTGCGAGAGATTTTGTAATACCAATAACTGCAGCCTTAGAAGCACTGTAAACAGCTTGCCCAGAGTTTCCATTAGTCCCAATAATTGAAGCCACGTTAACAATTGAACCAGAGTTATTACGTGCCATCAAACGTGACGCATACTGACAAGTATATAAAACAGAATAAGTATTAGTAGCGAATGTAGTTTCGATTTGTTGCTTTGACACCATTCCAATTAGGGCATCATCAAGTATTCCAGCATTGTTAACCAATATATCTAAGCGTTTAGTTTTCTTATACATTTCCCTAAATGCCATTTTGACTTCAGTTTCATCCGCAACATTAAAACAAAGAGGCTCTGTGTCATATCCTTTTTCATTAAGCTCGTTAGAAATTGTCGCCGTTAACTCTAGGTTGCGCCCATTAATAAATACCTTGGCACCTTCTTCGCAAAACCTTTCGACTGTTGACAGCCCTATGCCACGCGTCCCACCGGTAACTAAAGCAACTTTATCTTTCAACAACATTATTCTTTACCTCAAAAAACGATTTTTAAGAGAAACGAACGTTCGTTTCTCCGACAATATCTGACGGTTCTCTACGGAACTTTTTACCACAGTGTGAGCATCGATGGTACACTCGTCACCAATCACCACACTTGGGAAAAGCGTTACCCTTGAACCAACAAAACAACCACTACCGAGTACAGACTTTCCACTTAAAGAGGTGTATGGGGATAAAACCGAGTGCTTACCTACAACGGCCTCATGACCAACACTAGAAAAAACGTTGATACACGCATTTTCTTCGATTACAGCATATGCGTTTATGATGACATTGGGGCAAATTATTACGCCCTCACCAACTAATGTCCTATGGAAAACCTGTGATGACGGATGAATATAAGTTAAAAAAACAGCGCCACGCGCTTTTAACTTTTCAAATATACGTTTTCTCGCTAAAACATTTCCAATAGCAATAACGAAAACATCGTCATCATTAGGTTGATAGTTGTCTACCTTACCTAAAAAATGACAATATTCTCTATCGGTGTCCTCAAAATCAGATAAAAAGCCTTTAATCTCTAATTCACTAAGGGTTCCATTATTTATATCGGAGACTATATATTCGAACAGCTCTAGGAAAAAACCGCCACCACCAACAAAAACGATCTTCTTCAAAATACTACCTTATCAAGCAAAATTGACTTTTCTCGTCATAGCATCAAACAAGTCATAACCATCCCAAACATAAGAAAAGTCTAGTGCCTGACCAACTTTAACAACACGATCTGGATAAATAGCATGGCTCATTAGCTCATCTTTCAGCTGTCGTTTATCGGCCACAAAATAACTCAATGTTTGTAATTTTCTGTCGACAATTGGTTTCAACTCAGAAATAGATCCAACCGAATACTCATAAAATAGGCCTCCACCACAATGTAAAGATTTAATCTTGTAATGCTCACTCAAGTCATTGCACTGAATACGACTAATCATTGCTTGTGAATTTAATACGTGCATCACATCCGACTCAACACAGACTAGAGCCTCCACCACTCTTTTGTTAACAATGTCAGCATCTTCTAGAGAATCACCAAACATAGATTCAGCTATTTTTTCTACATGCTCCCAGAATTTTTCAATGAGAGACTCATGGCCTCGTTTATTTAACCAGAATACGCTTCTTGGTGATGAGCAACCTTGTTGGTTAAACCAAAAAGAGTCATTAACAAAGTTTTTTGCTAAATCGTCAAAAGCCGTCTGATCTAATATGGTTAAAGCTGCCGCATCGAGCAGACAGATGGAATATTTATCTGAAAACTTGATATCGTTAGCAGTGCCTTTTATAGGACTAGATGAAATACTTGAAACGCTCGCATCACCACCCCAGATAACTCTAAGATCGATATCAGAACATAAACTATCAGTTATTTCTTTTGCATGCGGATATGTAATTATACATAAAGATTTCTTTACCCTTGAAAAACAATCTTTATCAAGAAGAGCATTAATAGTATCGATTATGATACTTTTCTGCTCAGATTCTTTTGAGGAAATTCGTACAATATTTTTGTTTCCGACCAATAGGGAAATAAAAAGAGAGTAAATAAAAATTGTATCTACATTTGACGGAGCGAAGTGAATAACTCTCCCCCGTGGAACAAATTTTACATCCTCAATCTCTCTCGAGCTAAACTGCTCCTCCATACGGAGTAAATTACTTTTTCTCATCCAATAGCCTAAGGCTACTAAATCTGGATGAACACGTGCTTTCGGAGATTTTAATAGCTCCTTAGAAAAGCCAGATATAAAGTCAACTATTTGTTCAGAAAAAGGCACATCATTTTCATAAACACCTAAAATGTATTCCAAAACATCATGTTCTTGGGTAAAAAAAGAGATTCTTTTATCTATCATCATTTCTTCTCATGAGTATCACTACAGCCTCTTAACTCTGCTTTAGGTAACCGACCAGTTACAGCAAAGTACTTACCTTTTCTACCACATGAGCAATCATCTTCACCAATAAGATATCCCATATCTTCAGTCAACAACCGGTGACCGGGGTAGCTTTTAGGTAACAGTGACTCTACAGCTATAACACCTGGTTTAGAATTAGGAACTGGCTTTCCTGTACGTATATTCAAGAAATGAATATCAGCAAAATTAGGACAGTGTAAGTGCCCACACTCACACTCAACGAAGATTGAACCGACCTGTTCAACCATACCATAAAAGTTGTGAACTTTGGAAATACCACAGTACTTGTTTAACTCTCCTTTAAAAGTTGTGTTATCGACAGCGACATCTTGGAGTTTCTTCCATCCCCCACTATGAACTAAGATACCGTTGTTCAAATTTAACTTTCTTCCATCAAGCTTCACTTTTTGGAGAAAATATTGCCAAACCATAAATGTAAAACCAAATAAGAATATGTCTTCACCATCATGATCAGTTAGAAATTTTTCGATAACCTCATAATTAATACTCATATCATCATTGAGTGCGTAGGTATGGTTTCTACCAAAGTTAGATAGCCCCAAGATACCAGCACCTCTAGCTGAAAAGCTCTCACGACTTTTAACTACCGACGGATGGTCAATAATCAACATAGGCAACCGTTTCTTACCCAAAAAAGACTGCATGATGTGCACTAATACTCGAGTTTGATCACGTGCAGTAGCTGAATCTAAAAATATCTTTGATACTACTTGAGATGTCGTTCCTGACGATGTTAGTGTTTTAAATACTTCGTCTTCGCTAACACTTTTTAATTCTAATAGTTTGAAAAGTCTAACAGGTAAGTAGGTTGTCCTATCACCGTTAGCGGAAGTAATCTTATTATATTCCACGCAATTATCTTGATGGAGTACGTCCAACTCTTGAAGCGCTGGACGTAATACTGCTTGTTTTTCATGGCGTTCAAGCAAGTATGGATCACCAAGAGTAAGTAATTTATCTACTGAAGATGCCATTATTCGACCTATTATTCTTTGAAAGAAAAATAAAAGCGCGGCGCACCGCGCTATTATCTAAAACTCTACACCGTGAGTTACTAGGATTTCCTTTGCTTTAGATACAGAGCTCATATCAATAATTTGATCTGTATCTAACATAACATCAAAAACAGCTTCTAGTTCAGCAACTAAAGTCATGTGAGCAATCGAATCCCATTGACTAATACTGTTATATTTTAACGTATCAATAACGTCCTCTCTATTAATACCTAAAGATGTAACAAAAGCTTCGGTAAGTTTTTCTATATTACTCACTTTTCTCTCCTTTATTAAGGTTTCCACAAAATGGTGACATTGTCGCATGAACATCAGATGAGACCCCCTCCCTATTAAATACCTTATTAAATGTCAACAACAAAATCTTAAAATCTAAAAATAAAGTTCTATTGTTAACATACCATGTATCTAACTTGAATTTGTCATCCCAACTAAGAGCATTACGACCATTAATCTGTGCCCAACCAGTTATACCAGGACGGACATTATGCCTCTGGGCCTGTTCTGAATTGTACAGTGCTAAGTACTCGACAAGCAATGGTCTTGGCCCCACCAAACTCATTTCTCCACGTATCACATTCCAAAACTCTGGTAACTCGTCTAAACTAGTGCTGCGAAGGAAGCGTCCAAACTTAGTAAGACGCACTTCGTCTGCTAATAATCTTCCTCTATCATCAGTTTCATTAGTCATACTCCTAAACTTAACCATTCGAAAGACTTGTTCATTTAAACCGGGACGCTCTTGAACAAAAAATACAGGACCGCCAAGTTTTACTTTAACCAGTAGCGCCAAAATCATTACGACAGGTAATATCAATGGGGCAAACATTATAATTAGTAAAGTATCTACTAATCGTTTCATAAATCATTCCTCATCATGTAAGCAACCCCTTAATAAAGTGGTTAAATCTTTCGGCAAGAACTGAAAAGTCATGTTCCGAGTTTAAGTAATTACGCCCATTTAGACCGAGCTCATTCAAACGCTCATCAGACATACTACAAAGGCTTTCAATCATAGACACGACTTGTGTACCATCTGCGCTACAACACAGACCACAATTGCTAGATCTAACGGGATTTAATGGAGCATCAACGGCAAAGGCAATAGGCTTCGCTGAGAGCATATAATCAAATATCTTATTGGGGCTAACTCCAAATGTATATAGCTCAGGTAGATACTTAGATCCACAGAATGTTATATCAGCAAAACGTAATACAGCTTGTACCTGATTTTTTCTAACTGGTGGGTAGAAGAATATATGCTCGCTAATTACCGAGTTCTTGAGGTTTTCAAGCTCTGAACCTTTCCCGATAATAACAAACCCTACATCTTCACGATCACTTATACTATTAGCTGCTTCTACTAACAAGTTGACCCCGTTAGGTATGCCGATACTCCCAGTATGAAAAACAAGCCTTCTGTACTTCTTTTTCAATTCAATCAGCTCTGCATCCAGATCAGATAATTCACTCCATCTAACAGAATCACTTGACCCGTTTGGCAAATAAAGTAAAGGCTTATCATCTCTCGTATATGTCCGAATATGTTCGTTGGCTGAAGGTAATAATGTGATTATTCCATCTGAAGCCTTATATGAAAACATCTCAAAAAGTTTGGTTACAACATATAATGGATGACTTTTATTGACATTAAGAAGGTAGTGAAGCGACAAGGGCCATATATCCCTAACTTCAAAGACCAACTTGGACTTATACCATTTACTCAATATATATGCAGAAAATATATGATATGGGTGCACAGAAGAACAGATTATCACATCCGGAGATTCAATATCTTTTTTTAAAAATTCGAGTAATTTTATAGAATAAGACAGCATGTTTTTAAATCGCCCTAGTCCATTACCTTCATATCTTTTGGTCTTAATCCAATGAAAATTAATACCTTCTATTACTCTAGAGGTTATTCTGTTTTTAGGCTCGACATACTCAGTTTTTAGTAAATGATGAAATGAAGAACAAATAACAGTAAAGCTAATGTTATTTTTAACCACTTCTCTTCCCAAGAAATAAGCCCGCCCTTCTTGTGGATGCTCAATAGAACCACAATAGTGATTTAAGTACCATACCTTCATGTTATTTAGATATAACCCTTGCCGGAAGTGATGCAACTGTAGAAAAAGACTCTACATCTCTTAGAATAATAGATCCGAGGCCTGTAGTTACATTATCACCAATAAACACTTTTTGGTGTATTGTTGTGTTTGGAGCAATCCAGCAATTCCTGCCAATTCTTACGCCACCGCATATTGAGGCGCTAGCTATAATATATGTGTTATCCCCTATGGCACAATTGTGCGCAATATGCACACAGTTATCAATTTTCACATTATCGCCAACTATTGTATCAGATAAAGTTCCTTTCGCGATAGCCGTACAGGATCCTACCTCGGAGTTCTGACCAATCACTACTCCCCCCAGATGTGCAAAACGCATAGGGACATCACCTTCGAGTCGTTCAAAGCCAAAACCATCTCCACCAATTGATGAATTTGAGCGAATGAGAGTTCCCTTTCCTACTGATACATTATCATGTATCACCGTATTATCTTCGATAACTACATCATCACCTATCACACAGTTACTACCAATTGTAACATTTTTACCTATGATAGCTGTTTCACTTATTGTGCTTTTTTGATCACTATTAGTAAATCCAACTCTATCCGTTAAAAAATCTAGTGCTCTGATAAAGTCCTTTCTAGGGTTTGAAGAGTGAATGTCCGCTTCGATATTATTAGCTATTATTAGACTAGAGGAACGCTCATTTGATGATGAAAATGTAAGATAGTTTTCAACACGCTCACTAAATTGGCACACTCCAAATATTAAAGAGTTATTGTCTGAGTTTTCATTAATTTTTAACTCTAAAGAGTGTGCCAATTTAGACAAACTAATAGGTTTTTTTAGTTCAAATGCCATCTAATTACCTCATAAGATTCAGCAAATCTTTTATTTGTTTGCACTCCACGCATCACAGCTAACGACCTGACAAACTCAGCCGAAACATAAGCTCGGCCAGATTGAGAGTCGTATTGAGATATTGCGTCTATCTTGCATTTCAAGTTAGATTCAGAAAGCCCTACGAAGCATCTGTTATTGACTTCAAGGTTATTCCATATCAATTCATATCCTAGCATGGTCGTATTTTTAAAAGCACGGATAGACTCTTCATAAATAACCTTGTGGTCTTGATGAAGGTCAAATGAACTCGGTGTCAATACCAAGTCAAAATTAGTTTTTTTCCTAACTCGTATCAACTCTTCAAGAATCTCCTGCCGATGAACATTAAAATTTCTGACTGGAAAATCTAAAACTTTAACATCTTCAGAGCTAATTCCCAAGCACTTCGTTGCAACTAAAACCTCTTTTCTCAACACATCACGCTCAAAACCAAGTGGCACAGAGTCTTCACAAGCTGAAAAAGCTAAATACTGGACGGCAGCGCCGCTTTCGATTAAACGTGCAACAAATCCCCCAGCTCCAATTTCTCCATCATCTGTGTGTGGAGCTAGAATTAGCACATTTGAAAAATTCATATTAAATCCTTATAAAAAGATACTAGTTTGTCTGCTTCGCCTTCCCAGCTAAAAACCTTTCTTGCTAACAAATAGTTGTTTTCAGATATAACCTTATACCTTATATGATCATCAAGAAGACTGGAAATCTCATTAATAATAGATTCACTATCACTAACGTCTACACATATACCTACATTATATTTTTCGTTAAATTCTACCCACTCGCCAAAATTTGGCATTATGACAGGAAGACCAAAATTTAAATACTCAAACAGTTTTATAGCATATGATAAATAGTATTGGCCTACATTATTATAAAGTATCAGACCTACATTAGACTCAAGGTAATGCTCAGAAATAGTTTGAAGATCACTAATAATACCGAGATATTTTATACTTGTTGAGTCGATCATTCTATTTGAACGACCTGCCAAAGTTAAATTGACATCGAGATGAGATTTTATTGAGTTATCTACAAAGTTGATCATGTTTTGTAAACCACGTTCGTCAGTCAAGCTTCCCGGGTGGAATACTCTACAATTACTCAAATCACGATTATCAATTTTTTCTTTAATATGATCTGTAGGTGAAACAAAATTGGCTACCCGAATGACTTTAGAGTTGTACTTTAGATATTCTCTTTCCATTGAAGGTTGAGGGACTAGGGCACCCGACAACCATGGTAAAACTAAACGTCTCTCAAAATAGTAATAAAAACTCGAACACACTTTGCGGAGAAATAATGGGATCCACTTCTTAGTCAAAATTTGAAGGTGCATATTCTCATGAATATCATATATAACTATACGACCTTGTACTCTTAACGTTAGGGCTAGCGGCATTAATTCAGGATCGTGAATTTGAAAAATATCAGCATCGAGATCTTTTATCAGTTTACGTATTCTACCGATGCTCTTCAAGAAACGACTAATTCTACCTGGAATAAAACCAATATCAAGAATGTTAACCCCTTCCACAGTTTCATCCCCCAGTCCATCAGCGACAATCAAACAAGTCTCTACGGCTCGTTGAGACAGGCTTATGCATTGCTTTCTGAATATCCTAGAGTCATCGCGACGATGAACCGTTGTGATATGACAAACTTTCATAGTTTATATCTCATTACAAAGCCTTACTTTGTGTATTTTTTCCCACTTAGCAATAAAATACATCCTCCAAATAATTTTAGAACTTAAAGAGTCCATTGATATGGTTCCTCTACAGAGTTGCTTTAGAATTTCGGACTCAAGTATTTCTTTTCTGATCTCATCTTGATGAACGCGAAACCAAATTTCATCTGGTGCTTCAAAACCAAATTTATTCTTTCGCCAAGTAATTTCTTTCGGTAAATCTTTATCAATAGCTTTTCTTAACAGGAACTTAGTCCAACCATCTCTAATTTTATACTCATTTTTCTGAGCAATAGACATTTCGATTAATCGGTAATCAAGAAATGGCAGCCTAGCTTCAACAGAATGTGCCATAGATGAACGATCTTCATATCTTAATAAATGTGGTAGCTGTGTTTGTTCAATTTCAAGTTTCTGCAACTTTTTTATATCTCTATATGATTTACTCAATGAAAATAAATGTCTCCATCCTATTTCTCTGAAATGCCTAAATTTCAGATATCTATTTCTAAAAATTAAAGTGGCAATTCGTGCAGGAGCAAGATAGAAATAAACGCAGTACTTAAGCAAAGATAAGAAAGTAAGCTTTGAACAAGCAGATGATGAAATGAACTTTTTGTATATCGTTTCGTTATCCTTAGAAAAAATATATGACGGAAAATAACGCTCATAGCCAAGCAAATGTTCATCACCTCCTTGTCCATCAAGCATCACCTTACAGCCTATTCGACTCGCATACTTAAAAACTTCGCTCTGCATAATTAAAGATGGTCCTCCAATAGGCTCATCTTGGTAATAGACAATCTCATCTACATTTGCTAAAAAGTCTTCTGTACGAGGTTTAACATGATGAGCTTTTGCACCAACATGGTCACTTACCAAATCAGCATAATATGATTCATCGTTAGACTTTTGTTCAGATACCGCAGTAATTGTATTGAACTTAATATCTTCAGGTAATATCTGCGTAGCCAAAGCACTTACGGACGAGCTATCTAGCCCACCACTTAAACAACTACCTACAGTCACATCAGATCTAAGTCTTAACATAATAGACTCTTTCAACTGCGATTTATATTTAAAAACTGCTTCTTCTAAAGAGACATTATCATTCCGAGCTTCGTTGATATTATAGAAGCGTTTACTATGTAATTGAAATTTAGCTATATCAAATACCAAATAGCTACCAGGCTTTAAACTGAATATACCCTCAAAAAATGTGTGCTCTGTATGTTCACTTAGGCCAACAACTAAAAAATCCAACAACATTGACTTGTTGGCAACTTTAGTACTATCTATATTAATTTGTTTAAGCTCTGAACCAAATTGGAACAAGTTATTTTCACCTAATTGATAATAAAAAGGCTTCACTCCAAATCTATCTCTAGAACAGAATACATTATTATTTTCAATATCATAAATGGCAAATGCCCACATCCCATTAAATTTATTTAGGCAGTCGTAACCCCATGCATCATAGCTAGCCAAGATAACTTCTGTATCACAGTCGCTTTTAAAGTTATAACCTAATATTTTTAATTCTTCCCTTAACTCAATATAGTTGTAAATTTCACCATTATATGTAATAACATATCTAGATAAATACATCATTGGCTGGTGACCGAAATCCGACAAGTCGATAATAGACAAACGTCTATGACCAAAGGCCAGATTATCATCAAAGTAAAAACCTTCGCCATCAGGACCTCGATGAGATATAACATCAGTCATTTTTTTGATATTTTCTTTAATACCATCATTCGGATTTTTATAGATAAGACCCGCTATACCACACATAAATCAACCTTGCTTTCTCAATAAATAACTAAATAACTTTAAAACAGACCACGAAAAAATACCTGGTAATATAAACCAAATAGACAGGTTATCAAATTCATTCTTTGAAAACTGAAAGAAAAAACCAAAGCTCAAACTAGCATAAATCACTAGAAAAAAATAATTATTACTACGCCTAAAAAAATTAGTAACTAAAGCACATAATACTCCCCAGAAAAACATTGCCAATGTAGCACCATAAAGACCAAAGTTCATAAAAAACTCACCGAAACCGGTAGGAGGAAGGTTCCCACCCGGAAGGTGTTGAAACCATTCTGTTTTTATTACCGCACTAGGCTGATAGTCTATAGGTCTAATTTCTGAGGGAAGAAAAGCATAAGTAAAGCTAAAAAAACTTTCACCTAACATAGCTTTATTAGTTATATCCCAGTATTCAATAATAAACATTAAAAGTGGTAAATTTGGTGTATTTCCTTTTTCAAATACAAAATACCCCAAATCTTTTAATTCAAATAAATCAACGGCGACTAGAAGTAAGTTACCTTCAGCCTTCCCTATATAGCTCAAGCTAGAAGCGAATCGAAAAAAATAAATAAATACCCCAACAAAAAGAAGCAGTAGAGCCAAAAATATATATCGATTCGTTCTGCTCTTCTCTATTTCATAATTCCAATAGTAGTTAACTATAATAAACACCATAAAATAAGAAATTGTTGAAAAAATACGCCCTGTACTAAACACCATTAAAGTTGACAATATCAACGATATAAAAAACAACCATTTATAATAACCTTTATACCTATTACACTTATAACTTTGATATAGAAGCATGTACGTGGCCATATATGAAAATATATATCCAATTGTTGTTCCCCCCATTTCTCGAAACTCATAACTTCGGGCAAAAATATTCCCTAGATATGAAATTAAGCTTCCGTTTGAAAAGAAAAACACATTATAAGAAAAGTTCACCAAACCAACAAATGAGAA
>ASRM01000043.1_pt1 | contig 23894 bp, 19 predicted proteins | sample 693238 | NCBI WGS metagenome assembly ASRM01 (sample SAMN02169242, study PRJNA158439) | bioreactor metagenome | isolation source: day 74 sample from continuous culture bioreactor inoculated with sediment... | place: Germany: Bremen
GATACGTCTGTTTTCATCAATGGCTTTAACAACGGCTATGCCGGCTGCCAAGCCATATTCAAAGCACTGTGCTGTTACGCGAGCTGAAGCAAGCGCTTCATGTTCTGCACTTAAACAGCGACCAGCTACAATGATGTTCTCACCAACGATCGGAACCAACGTGTTGAACGGAACATCATAATAGTCATCAATTAACCAATGCAACTTAGGTTTGTCGCCAGAGTGGAGCTCGATTGGCCATGGAGTACGACAAATGCTGTCTGTGCGTTTTACACAATTAACAACATCTTTATTGGTTAAGGTTTCTACGCCGACGATGGAACGAGTTTGACGAATACCAACTTCAACGCCGGTATCTACCACAAACGCAGCTTCACAGCCGGGTACATAATTATTTAGGAATTTGGTGTAATCTCTTACCTGACGGCGTCCCCAGATCTCCGCCTCAGTAAAATCTTTAGGATCGATAACATTGAGCATGCGTCCATCCTGTCCAGCAAGACGAGTGGCATTAACCATGAGCTCATTTGGTCGAGTAGTCGGGAAGATCCAAATTTTATGACGCGGTAAGTCGTAGTCACCGGTTGCATTTGCAGTGTGGATATTCTCCGTGACTTTTGGAGGGCAGATCGTATCGCTGCCATAGTAGTCAAGGTATTTACCTACATCGACACCACCAATACGGAAGAACATGGTTGGGTTCTGGATTCGGCCATTATCACCAAAGTAGTAATCCATTCCCGCACGGGCAATAAGCGCTGCGTCGCCAGATGCATCAACAATCATCTTCGCCATGATGACGCTTTGGCCAGCGTTTGATTCGATAACGACACCCTTGAATGTGTCATTTTCCATGATCACACCGGTTACTGCTGTATGGAACAAAGTGGTTACGCCTGCTTTTTCAAGAAGATCGTCAGCAACCTCGCGCCACACCAGAGGATCGTGAGTGACGGTAAAAGTCTTACCATAACGTTGAGGCTCAGTGACGCCACCTCGCGCTTTTAACTCCTTACGGAATTTTTCAGTAAAGCCAAAAACAACCTGTTCGGGTTGGGCATTCGGATCGTCGCTGCCCATAAACATGCCACAGATAGTGCCTGATAAACCTGCAACCGCCGCTCCGCCGCAAAATCCATACTTTTCGATAAGCCAAGTGGATTTATTCATGCGTCCTGCTGTTTCCGCTGCTGCTACACCCGCAGCGCCGCCACCAATAACTAGCACATCGACTGAAGCCAAAATCGGTAGATCTGGCATTTGTTCAAACCGGCGAACAATTTTCCAATCTTTCATTATTACCTCACTAATAGATTACTGATAGTCTTCTGATATATCAGTCGTATGTCTGGAATATATGCTTTGTTTTTTTGTGTTACAATAGCGATTGTGATATTCGTGAGTCTGCTCACTAAAAAATTGGCTGGAAAATAAAATGAATAACAATATTAATCCGATAAATAAGACAGAAGTTGCATATAATCAGTTGGAGAAAATGATCATTTTCCGTGAGTTGGAGCCGGGCGGAATGGTGAGTGAAAAGCAGTTAGCAGAGAACCTAGAGCTAGGAAGAACCCCCGTGCGAGAAGCTCTGCAAAGGTTATCTTATGAAAGAATGGTTGAAATTCATCCAAGGCGCGGTATTCAGATACCCTCCATCTCAGTGGAAAGCCAGTTAAAAATATTGGAAGTCCGGAGAGATATAGAGGCGCTTTGTGTGAAATATGCTGCGGTTAGAGCATCTGTTGACGAAAAGCAGCAGATGCAAGGGCTTGCTTCAAAGCTAGAAGCGTGTGCAGAAAATGGCGATGAGATTGAATACTCTGTTTTATTAAAGCAAATACATACTGTTTTAGTAAAAGCGGCCAGAAACGAGTATTTGCAGTTAGCTATGGCGCCTCTGCAAGGATTATCAAAACGTTTCTGGTTTGCCTACAAGAATGACACAGATGATTTAGCTAAGGCATCGCACCTTCATGCTGCAACATTACGGGCTGTGTGTCATACCGATGCTGATGAAGCTGTAAATGCCTCACATAAATTGAATGATTACCTAACGGATGTAGCATATCGCAGCATTAGTGCTCGATAACCTGATCAGAAAACCTGGAATAGTAAAAAATAACCAATGACGGTTGGAAATGAGTTTGTTTGATAATCATAAATATACCTTATTAGGTGTGGCTGCAATTTTGTTGTGGGGCTGCCTTGTTGGGTTGATTCGAAATGTAACAGAGTTACTAGGTCCTGTTGGTGGTGCGGCGATGATATATTCTGTCGCTTCGCTTTTTTTGATAGCGGTTATGGGGATACCCAAACTAAAGCAGTTTTCCTTTCGCTATATTGTGATTGCTGGTGCTTTGTTCGCTAGCTATGAAGTCTGTTTTTCTCTCGCATTGGGCTACGCTGACGATAGGTTGCAAACCATAGAAATGGCAGTGATCAATTATTTATGGCCCTCTTTCACGGTGTTATTTGCGGTTTTGGCCAGCAATAAGCAAGTAAGTAAGCTTATTTACCCTAGTATTTTGGCGGCATTTTTTGGTGTGGTTTGGAGTTTGATTGGTGATGAAGGACTTACATTCACTAAGGTCTCCAGCAATGTGACCAGTAACCCATTAGCTTATTCATTAGCATTTATCGGAGCTATTATCTGGGCGGTCTATTGCAACGTCACTCGACGGCTATCAAAAGGAAAAAATGGGATTACCTTATTTTTTGTTTTTACCGCGGTTTCTCTGTGGATTCAATATTGTACAACTGACCAACCAGCAATGGATTTCAACGTGGAATCGATTGGGTATTTATTGGTTACTGGCGTAGTGATGGGCAGCGGATACGCGTTATGGAACGTCGCCATTATAGGTGGAAACATGTTATTTCTGGCGACACTTTCTTATTTTACACCGATACTATCTACGTTGCTTTCTACAGTAATACTTGGCGTTACACTGACGACAAATTTTTGGCAAGGAGTCTTGCTGGTTACTTTAGGTTCATTAGTCTGCTGGTGGGTAACCAGAGACAAAAAAGCAAATTAATTTTTATAGTAATTAATAAACATCGCTGCTGATTCCGTTGCAATATACTGAATTTTATCTTTGCTTATAGTGCAATTTGAGTTCATTAATAGTGGCCAAAAGCAGCTACCTTTGATCAAGCTGTGTAACTGGCCATTGGCAAATTCAAAATCTAATTCAATGAGTTTTTCATCGGCAACAGCGGCTTCTAGCCACTTATAGAGGGTGGTTTCTCTGGCAGAAAACTTCGCCATCTCTTTTTCCAGCTCTTCAGGGTTATAGAAAAAATAACCAAATGCAACGCGGGAAAGGTCGATATATTGTTTGGACGAGAACATTTCGGCTTCGGCTGCCAGAATTTGTGCCAGTTGGTCTTGCAATGGCTGCTGACGGGAATATTGGATATCAATCTGAGTCGTCGCCTGACGCCATAGATCCGACAGGATATTCATGACTAAAGCTTCTTTGGTGGCAAAGTGATTATACACAGTTCGTTTTGACACCTGTGCCAGTTCAGAGAGTTTGTCCATACTGGTCGCCTGAACGCCATGCTCTATAAATGCCTTTTTTGCTGCATTAACAATCGCTTCTCGTTTGATTTCGCTTCTGGTTTTTTTTATTTCTACCATATCTGTTGATTGCCCCTGAAATAATATCTGTCAATTTTACACTGACTAGTTTACTTTTCAATTTAAGAATGTAAACTAATCGGTGTAGTTTACATGTCTGGATCGTTTAGATGAAGAAAATATATAAAATTGCTTTAGGAGTTGTGTTTATGTCAGCCGTATTAGTAACCTCGTGTGCATCGCAGTCCGGTGCGGGTCAAGAAAAGGGTAAATTCGTCAATACTGAAATGAAATACAAACCGAGCATGAGTAATATATGGGAAATCATAAAGCAGCAGGTATCCGCAAAACGGGAAGCTCCAAAGCCGGTTAATGATGTTCCCCTTAAAGCTCTTAGCCGAAAAGATCTGGACAGTAGCGCAGAAGACGCTATTTTTCGTCTTGGCCACTCTACGATATTGATTCGTTTAAGTGGTGAATATATTTTGGTAGATCCGGTATTTAGTGATAGAGCTTCTCCTGTTCAGTGGGCTGGGCCTAAGCGTTTTCATCCAACACCTATTTCAATTCAAGAACTGCCGGAGATAAAGGCGGTGATCATCAGCCATGATCACTATGACCATTTAGACAAAGCTGCGATAGAACAATTGTCGGGTAAGGTAGCGCAATTTGTTACACCATTAAAAGTTGGCGACTATCTTATTGATTGGGGCGTTGATGCGTCTAAAGTCACTCAACTGGATTGGTGGCAAAGCATGGAGATTGATCAGCTAACCTTGGTTGCGACTCCTGCTCAGCACTTTTCTGGTAGAGGCTTGTTTGATAGGGATGAAACCTTATGGGCTAGCTGGGTGATTAAGAGTGATAAACGCAATCTGTTTTTTAGCGGTGACGGAGGTTATTTTGATGGTTTTAAAGAGATTGGCGAGCGCTTTGGACCGTTTGACGTCACTATGATCGAGACAGGTGCCTACAACGAGCTTTGGTCGGATATTCATATGCTACCGGAGCAGAGTATGCAAGCTCATCTGGATTTAAAGGGTAAGGCAATGATGCCTATTCATAATGGTACATTTGACCTATCTATACACGACTGGTACGAACCGTTTGAAGCTATTACCGAATTAGCAATAGAGAAAAACGTTGAGCTGCTAACACCTGTTTTTGGTGATGAAGTAACGCTATCTGAACCCGTCAGTGACTATGCTTGGTGGAGAGAAGTCATTAAAACCAAAGAAACGCAGTTGGCGTTTGAACAGAATTGATAAGGTTTTAGTTAGGCCATTTGGGGTCAGACCCCAAATGGTATTGAAGGCTTAAAAATTACCGCGTCTTAACTGACTTAATAGCTGTTTGTATCGACCACTTCGATGAAGTTGAGCTAAGCCTTTATTAAACGCCTCCATAAGCTCTGCGTTCCCTTCCACATTTTTAGATAGTATTAGGTGGTAGTAACGTTTCTCTATTACGGTAGGGGAATAGCTAAATTGCTTCTGCTCAGCAGGAGAGAAATTATGCTTTAAATAGTATAAACCTACTTGCTTTACTATGGGAGCGGCTTCAATTTTTAAATTATAAACTCGTTTGAGCAAAGTATCGTAATTACCGCCTCTTTGGATGGTAAGCCGTCCCTGCTTTTCCGCTTTTTCGAATGCTGGATAAGCAGTGTGAGCAGTGCCTCCGAGGGTTTTCCCCTCCAAATCACTTACGGATTTCCAATGCAGCGGCGATTTACTAAGGTAGAATAGGACTTCTTCATCTACAACAACAGCATCACTGTAAAAAAAGCTTTTTGCTCTGTCATCGGTATGCACCCACACCATGGTTCCATTCCAAGTTTTACCGGCAGGATCTTTCCCGGTTAGAGCATAATTGTAGGAACGTTTCCATGGGTAATAACCTATTTCTACATTGATACCCTGTTCGAAAAAGGCCTCGGTGATTATCTTAGTCGCAAACCCACCGTTGGGCAGTGCTTGCGATAAATAAGGTGGCCACTCTCCACTTGTAAGACGAACCAGTGGATTAGCGAAAACTGAACCGTTGATCAGTAAAATAATAATAAATAGGTGAAACCGTTGAAATCCGGTGACGATTCTCAAAGCAAGCCTCGGGACGCTGAGTTCTTAGTATTATTCTACTAATTGTTTATCGGTTTTCAATGAATAGCAAATATTGTTTGTCGATTGCTTGAATTCATATGATGTTGAGTTCATATATTTTGAAATAATTGATATAGCCTCGCAATTAATATATCTATTTGTTCTAGTGGGGTATTTCCGTATCCGAGTACGACTGCATTCCAGTGGCGATTCGAAATATTATGTTGGTAATAGAGTAAAGGCCGAACGGTAATACCTTCTTTTTTAGCCGCCAATGAAAACTGTTTCTCATCCGGGCCTGATTCCCACTTCATCGTAATGTGTAATCCTGCTGCCTGAGATATTATCTCAATATTTTCTCCGAAATACCGATTAATTGAATGCAGCATTTCTGCGTGTTTTTGTTGATACAACTTACGCATTTTTCGTAAGTGTCTGAGAAAGTGGCCATCAATTATAAACTCAGCCAGTGCCGCTTGATAGTGTGCCGGACTACTACCACAAAGTGCATCTTTTACCGTTAAGCACCTATCAACAAGAGAGTCGGGCACGACCATATAACCTATACGTAAACCGTTAAACATTGTTTTACTAAAGGAGCCCACGTAAATGCAACGCTGAGTTAATCCTGATTGATGTGCTAGCCCCTGAAGAGAAGCATATGGCCGATGGGCGTATTGAAATTCACTGTCGTAATCGTCTTCAATAATCCAGCTTTTGTTCTTAGCTGCCCACTTCAGAATATTAAGCCTTTGCTCGGTATCCAGGCTTGTACCCATAGGATATTGGTTACTCGGTGTTAAATAGATGGCATCTGCTTGTGTATTCAATACGGAATTGACATCTATTCCTTTAGAAGGGCTGACGGTGATTGGCGTTATCTTAAAGTTGAATAATGAAAGAACCTTGCGCATTTGGGTGTAACCAGGATCTTCCATTAATACATTTCTCTGAGTTTGCAATGTCGCCAGCATGGCTATAGTCAAAGCTTGTTGGGCACCAGAGGTGATAATAATTCGCTTAGGAGTGCAATCAACGGAGCGAGCTGATGCTAGGTACTGGCTAAGGGCTTCGCGCAACAAGGGCAGCCCTTGTATATCTCCCGCACCGGCCAGCAAAGCTCGATTAGAGTGATGCTGAAGTATTTTTTGCCAACGGGAATAAGGAAAAGCGTGCAGATCAGGAATGCCGGGTGCGAAAGACTGGTTATTGGTTGATTCATTACTATGCTGCGCGGCATTAACTCTTGGTAATGAATCTTTGTGCTCACTTTGTTGTAGATACGTTTCTGGAATAGAGACTGACACGAAAAAACCAGATCCCTTTTTGCTTTCAATATAGCCTTCAGCGACAAGCTGTTCATAACATGATGTTACGGTATTGCGACTAATTTTTAATTCTTCTGCTGCCTTTCTCGTTGATGGCAATTTAGCGCCTTTTAGCCACAGCTTATTTATTATTTTTGCTCTTATTTCGTCAAATAAAGCTTGCTGAAGAGAGGTGTTTTTATGGCTGATCGAGAGATCACCGATATCAATATGAAGCATAACTGGCTCTACAGTTTAGTAAAAAGTGGCTCTCTTTAAGATACCAATTAATCGATATATTGCTACTTAATTAATAAAAGGAACAATCGCTATGCTTTCACAAACGAAACGAACAACCTTGAAGAAAGGGGCTCATAAAGCCTGTTTGAATCAAGATAAGTTACTGGAAATAATTGATGAAAGCTTAATTGCACATGTTGCAATTATTGAAAATGACGTGCCATTAGTTATTCCAATGTTGGCGTGGCGAGTGGACGATCAGCTTTATATTCATGGAGCAAAAAACAGTCGCATGCTAAGAAACCTCAAAAAAGGGGTAGATACAAGCCTGACATTTACCCTTTTTGATGGATGGGTACTGGCTCGTTCGGCAATGCATCATAGTGCTCACTATCGCTCGGCAATGGTATTTGGGCGATTTGGGGTAGTGAAAGAGCGAGAAGAAAAAAGCAGGCTGCTAAATCATTTTGTTGAACAGATAGCACCAGGGCGTACTGAACACGTTCGGTTGGGCAGCGATAAAGAACTGGATGCCACAGAGGTGTTAATTATGCCTCTGGATGAAGCTTCTGTGAAAATTGGGCGTCATGGTGTTAATGATGATAACCAGGATATGGATCGACCTGTTTGGGCTGGAGTTATACCCTATAAAACTATTGTTGGGCCGTTGGAAACAACGGATGACTTGATGGATGGCGTAACTTTGCCAGATTATTCATCAGCCTATGGCGAACGCTGGGCAAAATAACACGTTTGTTTGACACTATTCTTATCTCGCTTGAATAGAAAACTTAAGAGAAGGGTTGCTTTCAGTCGTCAGTCGGTTAGATTGAAATGAAACTCGTTAGTATCAAGGAAGAGCATGACTTCAATTCTCGAATGTATAAGAACCGTTGGACGGGGGGAGAGAGGAAGAAAACCGCTCACTTTCCAGCAAGCCAATCAAGTGATGAATGAGTATCTGAACGGTGAAGTCGACGATGATCAGATGGCGATGTTGTTAATGTTAATTCGTGTTCAGAATGAAACGCATGATGAAGTAGCGGGATTTGTAAAAGCATTTCAAAGCAGAATGCCAACAATAAATGCTGATATCGACTGGCCTTGTTATGCAGGAAAGCGTAAAAGTGCTGGGAAGCCATGGCACATCATTGCGGCAAAATTATTAGCAGAGGATGGGTATCGGGTTCTTTTGCATGGCTATATCGATATTGAGAGTGACCGGGAACATGTTGAACATTATTTGAATCAACTAAAGATTCGCAGTGCCGATACCGCAGAGCAAGCCCAACATGAACTAACTCAGCATAATATTGTCTATCTTTCGCTGAAAAACTTTGCCCCGAAAGTGGTTGAAATGCTGGAATGGAAGAATCGCTATGGTTTAAGAACGCCAATAAATACAGTGGTAAGAGCGCTTAATCCGGGTAGTGCAAAATATGGAATTCGTGGTAGTTTTCATCCGGGTTTTCAACAACTGCATGCTGAGATTGAACAAAGCGTTGGGAAGTCCAGCCATGCGGTGCTTTCCTTTAAAGGGCAATCGGGTGAATCAGAATACAATCCGAAAGTGAGCCAGACGGTTTGGCTCAGTGATAAAGGCGGTGTGTCTTCTCATTATTGGGATGCGTGTATGGAGTCAAATATAAAACTGCCAGATCAGTGTCCCTTAGGAACGGATGAGAAAGATTTTAACATGATGGCCAACAGTGTGGTTTCAACTATGGCTGCGGTGCTATTTACCGAACTAAAAGATAGAGAACAATCTTATCAAAAGGCTCTGATGCTATGGAATAATTGGGTAGGGTAAGACAAATTTTAGACGATAAAAAGGGCTACACTTAGATAGCCCTCGTTCTTCTTGTATCTATTTCTTGGAAGTTTCTTTCCAGAAACGATTTCTGCAACGTTTAAGTTGCGCTTTACGCATTTTCTTAATCATAACTTATCTCTTCTTTAATTATAGTAGGTACAGCCTTTGCGAAGGGCGGCAAGTCACGTTATGTAAACATCCTACCAACAGATTTTCATATGTAAAGTGATTCTGTTCACAAAATTCCAACAGCTTTGTCCATAATTAGCGCATTATTAGTAATTTATCGATGTGATACGCATGATTTTGGGGCAATGGCATAAAAATTGCGCAAAAAACAGACAGTGCATATTAGGCTTATAGGTAATCGATTTGTTTTTTTATATGCTAGTTCCATGGTAACTTGCTAACAAACTGAAAAATAAAGGGAAGTAATGTGCTTATTTTAAGGCCAATGAGACAAAATGAGTACCCAGCGTACTGTGATTATTTTATTGATGATTATAGTACTGAAATCGCCGAAAATTATGGTCATACGATGGATGTTGCTAATCAATTAGCACACAAAGATCTGCATCGTTGCTTTCCTGATGGTCTCGAAACTAATGAACATGATCTTTTGTGTCTTGAAGCTAAAATCCAGGGCAAAGATATCGTCGTTGGTTACTTATGGCATTCAATAAATATCGAAGATCAGTCAACATTTATATACGACTTTTACGTATCTGATTCTTTCCGAGGAAAAGGATTTGGAAAATATGCCATCGCAGAGCTGGAAAAACAGCTTCAGAGCGTAGGTATTAAGCAGATAAAGCTAAGAGTGGCGTATCACAATAAGCGAGCGCTTGCGTTATATAAGGACGTTGGTTTTGCTGTAACTGGATATAACATGTCTAAAACACTGCCAATAATGGAATAATTATTATGCAAGAACAAGCTCAGCAATACTTAAACCAATATCTTTCATCCCTGCCGCAAGCAAAGCGAGCTAAATATGTTTCATTTAGCTCAGATTACTTTTGTGCAGACGAACTTAACGCCAATTTGTGTGCAGAGTTAATTTTAGCTGGGCAGAAAACGGCGACGTGCAGCATGCGGTATTGGTATGACTCTGATAATGAACCAATGCCGGTTGTCGGGCATTTGCAGGTGGTCACCGATTGGCATGGTAAGCCAATATGTATTATTGAAATTGACTCGGTAACAGAGTGCCAATTTAAGGATGTTACTGCTGATTTTGCTCGTCAGGAAGGGGAGGGGGATCGCACTTTAAAGTGGTGGCGACAAGCTCATTGGGTCTTTTTTTCCAAGGAGTGCGAAACCCTTGAAATAGAACCATCAGAAGAGATGACGTTGGTATTAGAGCAATTTCACGTTGTCTATTCATAATTACCACGCATTAGCTTAGTGTCTTTATTAAGAGCCATATGAAGGGCTGGGAAAATGAATAGGTGAGAAATCCTCATTGTGTTAAGGTGGCGCGCTATCAAACACACAGTCAGTCATATTGACCAGGCTGGCTAACCTAACTTTAGGATCTATTTTGACTAATAACGATATCTTACGCCGCATCCGCTACACTTTTGATTTTAAAGATTCTGCTATGATTGACGTCTTCGCTGCTGCGGACCATAAAGTGACGCGAGAGCAAGTATCTAACTGGTTAAAACCAGAAGAGGATAAAGATTATTGTGCTGCTAAAGATACCGAATTGGCTATTTTTCTAAACGGTTTGATCAACATTAAGCGCGGGCGACGAGAAGGAGAGCAACCAACTCCTGAGAAGCGTTTAACCAATAATATGGTTTTCATGAAATTACGAATTGCGTTAAATATGAAGGCGGAAGACATACTTGAAACGTTAAAAGTAGTTGATTTTCGCCTCAGTAAGCATGAGCTGAGCGCATTTTTCCGTAAACCAGACAATAAACATTATCGTGAATGTAAAGACCAAATATTACGTAATTTTTTAAGTGGTGTTCAGCGTCAATTGCGTCCTGAAGAGAGTAATAAAGACAGCTAGGCTGTTAAACAATGTACTTTGTTGTGCCAGTTAACAGCAGGAAAGACAATTATTATCTTTCCTGCTACTTAAATTAGGCTAGTGAAGGCAAGTAGCCTAAAGCGATCATAAATTGCGCACTGACAATAAGAATCCCGCAAAAAGAAACGACGGTTAAGGTAAGTTTCCCACCTTTGACCTGGTAGTTCACTTCACTTGAATCATCTCTACGTGCTTTTCGTATCATAGCAACAGGTAAAAATATGGCTAATATCGCTAAGGCTATAGCCGCATAGCCAAGTGCCATGATAAACCCTTGTGGGTAGAATAATGCAAAGCACATTGGTGGGAAGAAGGTAACGAATGCCGATAATACTCTGTTATTACTTCGTTGGTTTTTATTCAACGTATCGCCAAGAAATTCGAATAAGCCCAAACTTACCCCTAAAAATGAGGTTAACAATGCCAGATCAGCAAATAAGCCAATAATTTGATTTAGCTGACTAAAGTGAACTTTATCCGCCAGTGATGAGATCAAGTTACCCAATCCTTTACTATTAGAAAGTTCCTGCTGACTGATAACGCCTAATGTCACAACCTGCCAGAATAGATAGATAACCAATGGGATAGAAGAGCCAATAATGACGGCTTTTCTCAATGACTTGGTATCGCCATCGAGATAATTAACGATAGCCGGAATGCTTCCGTGAAAACCAAATGAGGTAAATATCACCGGGATAGACGCAACAATCAACCCCTGTTGCAGCGGCATGCTGAGCAAGTATGATTCGGTGATATTAGGAGCGAGGAAGAATAATACAACAACCATTGTTATTAGTTTGGTTGCAAATAATAGGCGGTTGATATGATCGACGGTGCTGGTTCCTACTGTCACGATTAAAGCAACAATCAGGGTAAATATGATAGTAGCCAAAGAACCACTTAATTCTAATCCAGTGGTTTGCAGTATTCGCTGGCTAAACTGAGCACCACCACCTGCAATATACGCTGCACACAGAGCATAGAACAAGAATAACATCGCAATGCTCGCTACCCATTTTCCTTTTTGGCCAAGAAACTGCTTTGCTAGTGTATGTAAAGTGGCGTTTGACGGTGCGTACTGGTGGAGTTCTAGCATCAATAATGCTGTGTAAGTCATTAATGCCCAGAGCAGAGACATGATGACAAGTGAAGTGGTAAAACCGATACCAGCTGAGGCAAGGGGCAGAGCAAGCATTCCTGCGCCGATTGTGGTACCAGCAACAATCAAAGTACTACCTAAAACTTTTGATTTTTTCATTGTATATATTTCTTTACATTTGTGATTGTGGGACTTGGTTATTACACTAGTAAAACTTAAAATTCTGGTTGTATCTAGTGCCATTCTGGGATTTTCCAGTATCTGTAATTAATAATCAAGCAAAGTGTAAAATAAGATAATCATGAGCGTAACGATAAGTTTACAGTGGGTTTTGCTTGGTCAATTAAAAGTGGTTACTAAAGTCACATCTCATCCAAAAGGGCACAGTAACATTTGTACCTATGGCGATTTTTATTTAAATAAAACAGCGTCTAAAGTCTGTAAGTTTCAAGTTTTTCCTATGAAATGAATACCCAAAATATCTCTATACAGCTTGGAAGCCTTGATACACAGGCGTTTGGGGTTTATGACTATTTTGTTTTCTTATGAAACAGTTTCATGGAAGCGACTATTCCTGCGGGTACTTTCAATGTTTTGAACCTCCAATTGGCTTGCTTAAATCAGCTGTGATCAGCTTCACGAATTAACCTCGTCTATCTCTTAATATGCATTGCATGAAAGCGTTTTCTAAACAGAAAACAGACTTTAAGGAGATTTGTTCAGTGGCAACAATTAAAGATGTTTCTAAATATGCGGGGGTTTCACAGGCGACGGTTTCTCGTGTTGTGAATGGCACCAGCCGTGTAAGCCATGACAAGAAGCTCAAGGTGGAAAAGGCGATAAAAGAACTTGATTATCGTCCTAATACCATTGCGCAGGCATTGGCTTCTAATCGCAGCGGAAATATTGGTGTTGTTGTGCCTGAACTGTCCGGTTTTTATTCCGATATGTTACAGGGAATTGAAGATCAGTTACGTCGTTTTGGCTACCACTTAGTCGTCACTGTGGGGTCTAACAACGAAGCTAGTCAAAAAGAGGCGATTAATTTTCTACTTGGTCGTCGTGTTGATGCTCTTATTTTACACACCCAGCATATCAGTGATGACGCACTAATTGATTTGGAACGTTCTGGCGTGCCTTTGGCTTTGATTAATCGCGTAATACCAGAACTAATGAGTAGCTGTATTGAGCTAGACAATGAATTGGGCGGGAAAATAGCCACTCGATACCTGATTGAACAAGGGCACCGTCAGATCGCCTGTCTCACCGGCCCTTTGTCAAAAGCGGATGCGAGAGCGCGACTACAGGGCTACAGGGTTGCTCTGGAAGAAGCAGGTATCGAATATCGTGAGGCTCTGGTTGTCGAGGCTGGTTTTACTGAAGAAACTGGCGCCAGTGCTATGCATAAATTAAACAAGCGGCAATGCTCATTTAGCGCTGTATTTGCCAGTAATGATCACATGGCATTTGGAGCTTTTGAAGTTTTAAAAAAGAACAAGGTATCGGTGCCAAAGGATGTCTCGTTGGTTGGTTTTGACAACATCCACTTTGCCCGCTATCTCACGCCATCACTCACCACTGTGAATTTCCCTATTGAACAGATGAGTTCCGAAGCCGTACAGCTTGTCTTGCAAAAACTGAATAATAAAAAGATCGATATCGATTTTAAGTTTTCACCGTCTCTGATTATCAGGGATTCAGTAACACCATTAACGTCAACAGCATATACAAACAATATATAACGATTAAGGACACAAAGATGAATCTTAAGACTCTTACTCTCTCCAGTGCCATCGCTTTTGGATTAGCTGCGCCAGCGTTTGCAGCAGATAATTCAATCCGTTTTGATGGCTTTCCCGATTTCGACAGCAGTTTAAAAGTTATCCTTCCAGATTTCGAAAAAGAAACTGGTGTTAAAGTTGATTATCTAATGAATAACCATGGTGATCACCATACCAAGCTTACCACTAACCTTGCGACCGGCTCTGGAGCGGGTGATGTTATCGTTGTTGATGTAGAGAAAATTGGACCTTTTGTTGCGTCTGGTGGTTTGGTTAATTTATCTAAGCAGTATGGCGTTGATAAATATGCAGACAACTTTGCTTCTTATGCATGGACTCAGGGTAAAGGTGCGGATGGTGACGTTTACGGTGTTCCAGTAGACCTTGGTCCTGGAGTTATGTATTTCCGTACAGACATCTTCGATAAAACGGGCACTAATAGCAAGGATGTGATCAAAGATTGGGATGCTTATATTGAATATGGCAAGCAACTAAAAAAAGACAATGTCTACCTGATTGCATCAGCGGCTGATGTTGCTCAGGCCATTATTTATACAACAGTTCCGAAAGGTGAAGGTCTTTACTTTGATAAAGATGGCAAGTCGGTGGTTACGTCTGAGCGATTTGTTCACGCTTTTGAAGTGGCAAAACAGATTCGTGATAACGAATTAGATGCGCGTATTTTAGCGTGGTCTAACGAATGGTATGAAGGCTTTAGAAACGGTACCTTTGCTACCCAGCTTTCAGGCGCATGGCTGTTGGGCCACATGCAAAACTGGATTGCACCAGAAACAAAAGGCAAATGGAATGTATCTAACCTGCCCGACGGTATTTACGGCAGCTGGGGTGGTTCGTTCCTATCTATTCCAAAGCAGTCAAAGAACCCAGATGATGCATGGAAGCTTATCGAGTATATGACAACAAAGCGTGACGTTCAGTTAAAAGCATTTGAAACGATTGCTGCATTTCCTGCAAATACCACAACATATGATGACAAATTGTTTCAAGAAAAGATGGACTTCTTAGGTGGGCAAAAAGCGCGTCTAGTGTTTGCTGATGTTGCGAAAAATATCAAACCTGTTCAGCCGGGCAGAGGTGACCATATCGCTCGCTCAATCATTCTGGAAAATGCATTAATGGAAGTGCTTGATGAAGGTAAAGATATCAAAATTGCACTTAATGAAGCAGAGCGTTTAATCAAGCGTCGTACACGTAACCTTAAATAATTCATTTAGTAAGTTTTCAGGAGGTGCTATGCACCTCCCTTAAGTGAGGTCGTTATTATGAGTCAGGCATTAAAGGCAATGTCGCCGTCGGACACAAACGAGAACCCAGACAGCAAAGGTCTTTTTTCTTTGCTTAATTTGAAAGCGCTTACACCGTATGGTTTTTTGCTTCCATTCTTAATCATATTTTCTGTATTTGGGATTTTCCCACTACTATTTTCTGTGTATTTGTCTTTTCACATGTGGAACCCAGTTGAAGGGCTTTCAGCAATGCAGTTTGTTGGTGTGGAAAACTACAGCATTGCTCTGACCGACCCTTGGTTGTGGCGTTCCCTTAAAAATACGTTCTGGCTGGCAATTTCATCAGGTGTAGCACAACACTTAGTGGCAATTCCAGTAGCGTACATTTTGGTGTCACTGAGTGACCGATTACGTCACTGGTTAACATCAGCTTACTTTTTGCCTTTTATAACGTCTACGGTGGCAGCCTCTCTTATTTTCTTCAATATGTATTCACCAAATTCAGGCGTAATCAATCAGGCATTAATTGCTTTAGCAGACAGTTCTCTGCTCGGTTGGGCGTTTTCGTGGGTCAATGATTACCAGCCAATTCGCTGGTTAGATGATGCGTCATTGATTAAACCCTCAATCGCGATAGTGGTTTTTTGGAAATACACCGGTTTTAACATTGTTTTATATACGACGGGTTTGATGACCATACCTAAAGATATTCTTGAAGCGGCGCGTATGGATGGTGCAAATGTACTGCATAGGTTCTGGCACGTTTCACTGCCGATGATTCGCCCATTTGTATTTTTTGCCGTGACGATGACCATTATTGGTAACTTGCAGTTATTTGAAGAAGCGTTTGTATTGACTCGTGGACTTGGTGGCACTGGCCAATCGGGACAAACCATTTCAATGTACCTCTATAAAGTCGGTTGGGAGTGGTTAGAAATGGGGACAGCTTCAGCGATTTCATGGCTACTGTTCGCATTGATAGCATTCTTTACCACTATTCAGTTCGTCATCTTCGGTAAAAAAGGGTTAGGGGAGCAATAAGATGAATATGACTACGTTTAAGCCAAGTATTGATACTACCGAGCTAATTACTAAGATTTTGCTCGCGTTGCTGGCCGCAGTTCTGATTGTTTCGGCACTAATAACGGTCTTTCCATTTTTATGGTCAGCGCTGTTATCAACTCGGGATCGCAGTGAAATTTTTGGTAGCGGTATTAGTTTAGCCATAGGTGATAGCCTAGCCATCAACTATGAAAAGCTCCTTCAAATTATGCCGTTTTGGCAGGCGATGTTTAACAGTATCTACGTTGCTTTTTTAGGTACTACGATTTCGCTGCTGTTTTGTAGTATGGGTGGTTATGCCTTTGCTGTATTTAAGTTTAGAGGTAAGAGTGTTCTTTTCGGTATGTTGGTTGGTTCGATGATGATCCCACCTGTACTGAGTTTGATTCCCTACTTTATGATTGTGAAATTTTTGGGACTTTTAGATAACCATATGGCGGTATGGCTTCCATACACGACAACGCCCTTTGGTATCTTTTTAATGCGTCAGCATGTTATTGCATCTATTCCTAAGGAGCTTCTTGAAGCGTCGAAATTGGATGGAGCGGGAGAGTTTAGAACGTATTGGAGTGTAGTACTGCCTTTGATGAAACCAGCATTAGCGACACTAGCTATAGTGCAGTTTGTTTTTTTCTGGAATAGTTTTATGCAGCCATTGGTGGTCTTAACGACACCGGAAAACTACGTAATTACACAAGCACTTAGAAGTGTCCAGGGCATACCAAATACGCCTTGGGGAGCCGTGATGCTGGGAACCACCATCTCAATCCTTCCGTTGGTAACGGCATATCTATTTGCGTCCCGTCAGATGATAAGCGGGTTAACCTCTGGTGCGGTGAAAGGGTAATCGTATGAAAGCATATCAGTTACCGGATGATTCAACATTGATGACTCCTGACTTTGTCTTTGGTGTGGCAACCTCATCGTATCAAATTGAGGGTGCGGTGAACGAAGGATGCAGAGGTATTTCTATCTGGGATACATTTTGTAGGGTGCCCGGTGCGGTAGACAATAATGAAAATGGAGATATCGCTTGCGACCATTACAACCTATGGCGGCAAGATATAGATATGATTCATGACTTAGGGGTAGATGCTTACCGTTTCTCTATTTCGTGGCCACGGATCATGCCGATAGAAGGGATCATCAATCAAGAAGGCCTGGATTTTTACCAGAAAATTATTGATGAATGCCATCGTAAAGGCATGAAAGTTTACGTCACCCTATATCATTGGGATTTGCCTCAATACCTTGAAGACAGAGGGGGGTGGCTCAATCGTGAAACCGCATACAAGTTCGCTGAGTATGCAGATGTTGTGAGTCGATATTTTGCCAATGAAATTGATGTATATACAACGCTAAATGAACCATTAGTCTCGGCATTTTTAGGTTATAGGTGGGGCTTACATGCACCAGGGGTAATTGGAGAGAGAGAAGGTTTTCAGGCTGCGCACCATCTTATGCTGGGGCATGGTTTGGCAATGCCAAAACTGAGGGAAAATTCACCAGGGTCTCAGCACGGTTTAGTCGTCAATGCGAACACGATATATGCCGAAACGAAACAGGATGAAGCTGCAATCGCAATGAAAGAAGCTGATGGCTATTTATGGTTTATTGAACCAGTTCTAAATGGACAATACCCGGAGATTGTTTTTAAACAGAAACCACAGGATATGCCGCTCATTCTTGACGGTGATTTGGAGATAATTAGTGCTCCTATTGATTATCTTGGCATTAATTATTACACCCGTAGTGTCGTTCGTATTAATGAACAAGGTATCAGTGAATCTGTACTGCAACCAGACTCGGAGCATACTTATATAGGCTGGGAAATCTATCCACAGGGGCTGACTGATTTACTGGTTAGTCTGCATAACAGATATGAAAACCTCCCTCCGCTATACATCACTGAAAACGGCGCAGCTTGCAACGATGAACTAATTGACGGAGTGGTTAATGATGTTCAGCGCGTTCGATATTACCAGAAACACTTAGAGGCGGTAGATGCTGCCGTTCGTGCAGGTGTGTCGGTAAAAGGTTATTTCGCGTGGAGCTTAATGGACAATTTTGAATGGGCGTATGGATATCGCCAACGCTTCGGCATGGTCTATGTCGATTATAAAACCCAACAACGAACATTGAAAAATAGTGCGCTGGCTTATAGAGAAATGCTGCGTCGTCGCGCTGAGGAGACAGAATAATGGCTAAAGTAGAATTTAAGAATATTAAGAAATCTTTTGGTGATGTCGAAGTGGTAAAGCATTTTGATTTTTCAGTCGATGATGGTGAATTTGTTGTCTTTTTAGGCCCGTCGGGTTGTGGAAAATCGACGACGTTACGCATGCTGGCTGGGCTTGAGAGCATCAGTGGTGGTGAAATTTATGTTGGTGACCGGCTAATAAACAAGGTAGATGCAAAAGATCGTGATCTTGCCATGGTCTTTCAGAGCTATGCACTTTATCCCCATATGACGGTATACGAAAATATCGCGTTTGCGCTAAAACTGAAAGGCATGGCAAAAGCTGATATAGATGTAGAAGTACGAAAAGCAACCAAAATGCTGGAGCTAGACCCTCTGTTAGACCGTAAACCCAAAGAGCTTTCGGGGGGACAACGTCAGCGTGTAGCAATGGGCCGAGCTATGGTACGTACGCCTAAAGTATTTTTGTTTGATGAGCCGTTATCGAATCTGGATGCCAAACTTCGTGGCACCATGCGTGAAGAGATTAAGCAACTTCATCGTGAATTAAAAACGACCACTATTTATGTTACTCATGATCAGATTGAGGCGATGACATTGGCCGACCGTATTGTGATTTTAAAAGATGGTTATGTAGAGCAGGTAGGAACACCAACAGATGTCTTTCAGCGCCCAGCCAATAAATTTGTGGCGCAGTTTATCGGCAACCCATCGATGAACATGTTAGATGCACACTTGGTTGAGAATCAAGGTGAGTGGTTTATTGAGTTGGGCCAAATCCAGATCCCATTACCAGAACGCTTTAAAGCACATGCATCGAAGAATGTGGCTCTTCATATGGGGATCAGACCTACAGATATTCATTTGCGTTCTGAACAGGTGGAGCATGATCGTATTTTACCTGTTCCAGTAAAAATTAAAGATAAAGAACTGTTAGGTGCCAGCATTTTGTTGAAGACCGACATTGAAGAACAGCCATTAATGGTGGAAACCCAAGCGGCAGAAGTCGACGTTGCACAGCTTAATCTTTATATCGATCTTGATGCAATTCATCTGTTTGATGCGCTGAGTGGAAAAACACTCGCACTGTAATGACTTAAACTCAAATAGCTCTACTCAGAGTTCGGCAATTTGAGCGTATTATAACTGATAGATATGCCTTTATTTATAAGGGCATAAGGACACAAAATGAAGTTTGGATATTTTGACGACCAGAAAAAAGAATATATTGCTACCACGCCGATAACACCGATAAAATGGTGTAATTATGTTGGTACGCTTAATTTTGGCGGGATTGTAGACAGCAATGGTGGGGTGCTGCTTTGTAAAGGTGACCCTGCACTAAATCGTATTACCAAGTATATTGCCCAACTGCCAAATTCTGATTTTAAAGGGTCAACGCTGTATTTAAAAGTAAAGGACTCGGATGGTAATACAGAGATTTTCTCCCCCTTTTATACGCCAACGTTAAAGCCTTTGGACAAGTTTGAAAATCATACTGGACTTTCATACACCACGATAGTTTCAGAAGCCTTTGGCGTTCGATGTGAAGTGATTTTATTTGTGCCAAAACAAGATGAAGTATTGCTGCAAGATATCAGAGTCACAAATATCTCTGACAAGGAATTGCATGTTGATGTCGTGCCTGTTTATGAATTCACTCATTTCGACGCATTAAAGCAGCTGTTAAACGCTGACTGGGTTCCACAAACGATGACCCTAAATGCGCATAAACAAGCGTCCGGTCATTTGGTACTGGAACAGTATGCCTTTATGAAGCGTGATAGCGCGGTAAATCTGATGACAGCGGATCGTAAGGCCAGCTCTTTTGAAGGTGACCGTCAATTATTTTTAGGTGAGTTTGGTTACGGAAGTTGGGCCGCTCCAGCGGCATTGGAGCAGGATGAACTGGGTAACAACGAATGTTTACGTGGTGATAATATTGGTGCTCTAAACCTGAAATTAGGCTGGATAGAGCCGCAACAGATGCAGCGAAGCATTGTGCAGCTTACTCAGCAAGCTAGCTTATCTGACGCTGAACCAGTGATAGAAAAATACCGGGATCACGCTAATGTAGACAAGGCGTTCGAGGAGTTAGCAACGGGCTGGGATAATTATCTGGATACGCTTCAGGTTCAGACTCCTGATCCGGCTATGAACTCAATGCTTAATGTTCACAACCCGCGTCAGTGTCATACCACCAAGAACTGGTCGCGTTACCTTTCTTTGTATCAATTAGGTTATGGAGCAAGAGGAATAGGCTTTAGAGATTCGTCTCAAGATACTCTGGGCGTCATCGCTCATATGCCAGAAGAGGCGCGTGAATTTATTGAGCGGTTACTGTCGGTTCAAAAGAGCAATGGCTCAGCGATGCACCAATTCTTTCCTTCAACCATGGAAGCCAATGAAGGTGACTCCCGTGAAGAAGAAGATCGACCGGATTACTATGGAGATGACCATTTATGGATTATCTACGCGGTAACCCAATATGTAAAAGAAACGGGTAACAGTGACTTCCTGAACAAGGTTATCGCCTATTACGAAAAAGATGATCGAGGTGAACCTATTGATAAAGGCACAGTATGGGATCACCTATGTCGTTCTATTGAGTTTACCCGCTGTAATACTGGGCAGCACGGATTACCACTGTTGGGTTTCGCTGACTGGAATGATACGGTAAACCTGCCTACTGGCGCAGAGTCTATGATGGTGGCAAACATGTATGGCAAAGCACTAATAGATATGCTGGATCTATGTCAATTAAGAGGGGATATCCAGCTTGAGGAAGAGTTCACTGCACAGTATAAACAGATGGAAATGGTTGTGAATGAGTATGGCTGGGACGGAGACTGGTACATCCGATACTTTGATGAACAAGGCTCTCCGATTGGCTCTCATATCAATGAACAGGGTCAGATATACACGAATGGTCAAAGCTGGTCGGTTATTTCTGGTTTTGCAACAAAAGAGAGAGCGCAACAAGCGTTGAATTCAGTGAATGACAGGTTAAATACCGATAAAGGGATCAAGCTTTCTACTCCGGGATATAACGGTTTTGAACCAAGATTAGGCGGTGTTTCGACATATCCACCGGGAGCCAAAGAGAACGGTGGCATTTTCCTTCATTCAAATCCGTGGGTTATGATCGCGGAGGCAAAAATGGGTAACGGTGAACGTGCTTATGAGTACTATCGTCAGATAAATCCGGCTTCTCGAAACGATGATTTAGAAACCTTTGAATCAGAACCTTACTGTTACCCACAGAATATCTTAGGCGATGAACATAAGCAGTTTGGTTTGGGTAGAAATGCTTGGCTTTCAGGAACCTCATCATGGACTTATGTTGCAGGAACTCAGTGGATATTAGGGGTGAGGCCTGAGTTTGATGGATTGATTGTTGACCCATGTATCCCTGCAAGTTGGCCTGAATTCACGGTAAGCCGGAGGTTCCGTGGTGCGCTTTACCATATTCGCGTGACTAACCCGAAGCATGTATGCCGCGGAGTCTCTGAGATGCGCGTAAATGGTGAGATAATCCAAGGAAACAAAGCACCTGTTTTCACCTCTGGCGAGCATAATATAGAAGTCACGCTAGGCTAATATAATAGGGAGCCAGAGCGCTCCTTTCATTTCAAAACAGTAGGTTGTGATAATGAATCATCAAATTCCATACAGCAGCTATCGTGGAAATGCAGAACAACTTTGTGCGAAGGGTAATGCCGTTGAATTTATTCAGCCCTGGTATTCGCCTATTTCAACGACACCCGAAAATACGGGTATCGCCATTGGCGGTATTGGCAGTACTTTCACGCTAACTCCTTTAGGACATACACCAAATTTTTCATTTATACCCGGAATTTATATTGATAATAGCGATAGCGATATTAATTTTAACGACTTCTATGTGTCGGTAGCAGACCCGCTTGATATCGATGTTTTACAGATTTTAAATCAAGAAAAATTAGAACAATATTTACACTTTTACCCAGCGACGTTTGATGGTGACTTGTTAACGGTTGTTTCATCAGGCGAGCGATTAAACAAGATTAAATCTGCGCTAACATCGGGTAAATTTTACTCGGACAACCGGGGTAACTTTGAGCGCTGGAATATTGAGTTCAGTCCTAAAACAACGCTTGCAATTAAAACAGATGCTGAAAGCCTGGAGTCTCAGCTGCTGGTTGCTTTGGACTTTTTTAATGGCCTGCTAATTAACAATACCAGCGAAGCTCTATCTCTAACGGCAAATTCTCAGCAGAAAGATATTGATACTATTGATGCGGCAGTTATTGGCTATAAAGCGTTATATCCGATGGCAGAATATGACTATCGCGGTTTTGATGAGATCAAGATAAAACGGAAAGTCACCTCACCCATGGTAAAAGGGGACAAGAAACTCTGTTCATTGCCCGTTCACTGGAATGAGTTTGAATTATGTAACCATAGTGCTCAGCCCAAAAGTATTACCCTGGTTCAGTCGTTAAAAAGTCTGCTTGGTTCTACCTACCGAAAAGGACGCCCGGGTGTACAGGATTCGGCGTGCTTTCTGGTTCAAAATCCGATACGTCAAAAGAACAGTGCTTTGTCCCTTGTCGGTCATGATCAGCAGTTTACGGGGGTACTTCTAGAGAGTGACTCGCCTTACCAATCTGATATTGATGGTGAAGCGCTTTTTGGTGTTGATTGCAGTGAGTCGTCGAAAGCGTTGTCGGTCAGTATTAAGCCAAGTATTTATGTTCACAACGAGCAAAACGAGATTAATAACGCCTTAAATACAGGGCGAGTTAATACCCATTTTGATAAAGGTATCTATAGCGGGCGTGAGGCTTTATCGTCCATTGTAACGGTTCAAATTGACCTTGAGCCAGGCGCGAAGGAAACTATTCGTTTTGTTCAAGTGATGGATCATAGCAAAATTTCATTACAAGACTGGCAAAGTGAAAAAGCATATAGCCGATATTATCGTGATTGTGAATATTCAAGAGCACAAGCAATTTTGCAAGATGTACTGCCAGAGATTAATACAATTGAGGAAAAAATAGTCCAACAACAGACACTATTTTTAAACCACGCAAAAAAGGCAAACTCAGAGAGTAGTATTAAAGACCCTGATATGTCTTCTTGTCGTTTTGCTACCATGGCGATGAATACGTTGTCTTTTTTAGCAGAGTCTTCCGTATGGGATACAGAGGATAAGCTTCTGGTCAAAGAGTGTGTGGATTACCCATTCTTTAACTCTCTTGATGTGTATTTTTATGGTTCTTATTCATTGTTATATCTTTTGCCGGAATTAGATGGTTGCGTAATGCAGGCGTTCGCACAAGCGATTCAGGCAGAGGATCATACTAAACGCCGGTTTTGGGAATATGAAGACAAGCCAAACGCTGAACTTGTAGATGCGAAATATGAG